>Ga0209717_1000012_pt1 | contig 235405 bp, 159 predicted proteins | sample AD_UKC048_MetaG_FD_184418 | JGI IMG/M metagenome (GOLD analysis project Ga0209717, IMG submission 184418) | Active sludge microbial communities of municipal wastewater-treating anaerobic digesters from USA - AD_UKC048_MetaG (SPAdes) (version 2) | ecosystem: Engineered > Bioreactor > Anaerobic... | reverse complement strand
TGATAGCTGAGAAATACCTGGAGCTGACCACTACATTATCCCTAAGAGAGATCCGGTTCCTGATATGGAATATCACGGAGACACACATACAGGATAACCTGACAAAAGAGGTGTTTGTTTTTCGATCGCCTATGAATGATGTGTTAAAGAGCAAACTGGCTGGACTCATAGCTGAGTGGAATTTATTACCGCACTAAATGTCACAAGTCAGGAACCAACTGATATATCATAAAGGAGAGGGTTTTAGCAAATCGCTTATTCACGCAAAAGGAAGAACATCGCTTGCAGAAAATCCGCTTGCATATATGAAGTCGGTAGCCTTTAAAGCATTGACGGAACAAGTTGATAATGAAGTACGAAGGGAGATGTTAAATCTTATTATCGACAACGTTTCAATTCCAGTTTGGTGCGATTGGCAGTTCGTTCAGCACACGCTGCACGTACCTGATGTCTGATGTTTCAATTCCAGATTGGTGCGATTGGCAGTTTGAAGGCGGCGTTTCCACTTATGGACAATATTAGTTTCAATTCCAGATTGGTGCGATTGGCAGCTGGTATCGGGCTTTGATGTTCCGGTTCAATTGTGTTTCAATTCCAGATTGGTACGATTGGTAGCATCATCATCATGCTCTTTCATCTGTCTCATCTCCTGTTTCAATTCCAGATTGGTACGATTGGTAGAATACAAGTACTGATGCCTCTCAAGCGTATATTGCCGTTTCAATTCCAGATTGGTACGATTGGTAGTAAGTATAAAAAGGGAATAATATTTCGAGTTCCGCTGTTTCAATTCCAGATTGGTACGATTGGTAGACATTGTTTTAGGAAGAAGCATAGCACGTGAATACGTTTCAATTCCAGATTGGTACGATTGGTAGTGATCATCTCTTCGAGTATCTCCCAGCGTTCTTTCAGTTTCAATTCCAGATTGGTACGATTGGTAGCCTAAGTTCAACACAATCATCATCCCCCTGAACCATGTTTCAATTCCAGATTGGTACGATTGGTAGTGAATCTGCCATTCCTGTTTTTCACTCTCTCGGTAGTTTCAATTCCAGATTGGTACGATTGGTAGAAAATGCTGACAGATTTATTCCAGGAAAGTTTATTAAGTTTCAATTCCAGATTGGTACGATTGGTAGAGCGGAACTTGTTAGGGAAGGTCGTGGTTTGGATTTAGTTTCAATTCCAGATTGGTACGATTGGTAGTCGTATTCCTGAACGAATTTAAGCGTGACATCTTTCGTTTCAATTCCAGATTGGTACGATTGGTAGTGAATCTGCCATTCCTGTTTTTCACTCTCTCGGTAGTTTCAATTCCAGATTGGTACGATTGGTAGTGTTTTATTTGCAAATTGATCTTGCTTTCAAACATAGTTTCAATTCCAGATTGGTACGATTGGTAGGGTGAGAAGGAACCGGAGGCTGTGCAGTATGCTACAGTTTCAATTCCAGATTGGTACGATTGGTAGAAAAAATGAAAACACCAATTATTGAAGGATTCACCCGTTTCAATTCCAGATTGGTACGATTGGTAGATGCTGTATGACCTTTTCGACGATCTTATTATAGAGTTTCAATTCCAGATTGGTACGATTGGTAGTCGGCACCTGTGTAGTAACAAATGCGGGATAACCCAGTTTCAATTCCAGATTGGTACGATTGGTAGATTCAGAAAATTACGCTGACATGACCGTTGATATTCGTTTCAATTCCAGATTGGTACGATTGGTAGCATAGCGGCAGGGGTTGCCCTGTTGGCATTAGGAGGTTTCAATTCCAGATTGGTGCGATTGGCAGCATCGGTGATCATAATCCGGGGATGGATCTGAAGCGTTTCAATTCCAGATTGGTGCGATTGGCAGCTGCCGGATTCCCGGATTCAATGCGGTGTATGAATGTTTCAATTCCAGATTGGTGCGATTGGCAGCGGCAGGGCATGACCGGTATCTCACTGGATTTTTTCGTTTCAATTCCAGATTGGTGCGATTGGCAGTAACCAACAGGCAATTGAAAGATTTGAGAAAAACAAAGTTTCAATTCCAGATTGGTGCGATTGGCAGGGTTGGGACGGATTCCCTGCAGGTGGATTTAAAAGTTTCAATTCCAGATTGGTGCGATTGGCAGCTCTGGCGTTTCGTATCTGAAGCAGCAATCGCTAGTTTCAATTCCAGATTGGTGCGATTGGCAGAAAGACTTAGGATTCTCATTATGAGAAATTATAGACCGTTTCAATTCCAGATTGGTGCGATTGGCAGCAAAAGGGGCAGGCGACCGGAATTTTAAATGAAATGTTTCAATTCCAGATTGGTGCGATTGGCAGATATAAAATGGCATATTATTTCTCCGCAATCGTATGTTTCAATTCCAGATTGGTGCGATTGGCAGATATAAAATGGCATATTATTTCTCCGCAATCGTATGTTTCAATTCCAGATTGGTGCGATTGGTAGTAAGATCAGGAAGTATAACTTCTGGGTATTCAATGTTTCAATTCCAGATTGGTGCGATTGGTAGCCGGACCCGGATTATGAGGATTTCGAGTTGAATCTTAGTTTCAATTCCAGATTGGTGCGATTGGTAGCTTGAACTGTCAAAAGCTGCTCAAGACTACCATCGTTTCAATTCCAGATTGGTGCGATTGGTAGCTGCCACTGCTCTACCCCGCTATATTTAAAGAAGACGTTTCAATTCCAGATTGGTGCGATTGGTAGGAAATAAAAGCGTGGCGAAAGGGAATATTGAAATAGTTTCAATTCCAGATTGGTGCGATTGGTAGGAAAATATGATGGTTTGCAATTATCTGACAGGGTATGGAATCTTTCAAAATATAATGAAGAACTTCTGAAAGATTATGTAGATAAAGCCCTGATCACGGGAAGAAGTGCAGACGATTTAAGTCGCGACGTCCGCGAACTGCTCACAGAACCAAACCGGTTATTCCGAAGGGTTCGAAATCCGAAGACCGGCAAGTTGGAACTCTCAAAGGCTGCCCAAGCTTACAATCCCAGACGCGGAATGTACCGCTCTTCATATATGAATGCGAAGAGGCTCGCCAGAACGGAGATAAACATGGCCTATCGGACCAGCGACCATGAGCGCTGGAAGAGCTTGAAATTTGTCCTTGGATACGAGGTCAAGCTGAGCAACCGCCATCCGGCGCCGGACATATGCAACCATGCTGCAGGGAGGTATCCCAATGAGTTCAAATTTGTGGGTTGGCACCCGCAATGCCTATGCTATGCCGTTCCCATCCTCCCTGACAAGAAGAGCTTTCTTGATAACCTTGTCAATGGTGTTCCGCTCAAAGGTGAGGTCAAAGACATCCCAGATTCGATGAAGCAGTATATCTCCGACAACATAACCAGAATTTCAGCTTACAAGAAGCAGCCCTTCTGGGTGCAGGACAACTTTAAAGGTGGTAGGATCGAAAATGATTTATCCCTTGATGATAAAAGAGCAGTGATTGTTAAGTCATTTCAAAATGGTGGCGAGGTTAAGATATATTCACGTGTTGATAGAGCATCTTCTGATTTTAAGGATGTAATGCGATGTGCCGAATTCTTTGCAAAAAAAGGCGAACGGGTTGAGATATTGCCTAAAATTCATCACAAGGATAATCTATACACTCAGATTTTTGGGGATCTCGTAGGCACCAAATATGCTGGAAAATGTCCAGACCTAAAAGTTAATGGTAAATTCTATGAATATGAGGGATTTACATCAAAAAATCGAAAGAACGCTCTTCGGAATATGCTTAAACACGGACACAAACAATCAAGTAGACTCATTATAGATGATTGTGGCCATGAAATATGGTATTATAAAAAAAGAGTTAACGATTACATCCGTGATAAAAATAAAACAGTAATTGAATTATGGTTATTGAAAGATGATGGACTGACAAGAATATATTAAAAAGCAGAAGCCAGGCAGTAAACTACCCGGCCCGCGGTCGCCCAATCCGTAGAATGGACGCATCAAATATACAAATATTTTTTTATAAATCAAAATTTTGACGAATCTGTAAATTTACCTTCTTCTGATTTTTTTTGCACATTTCCAAAACGATTAAAAAAAACCGAATAAATCACTGTTAAATGCTTTGTAATCCGATGAAATTTGCAACAAAACAAATTTTCACAGGATGAAAGATAAAATTTTAACTGCGCTGAAAACCAAGTTCCAGAATTTGGGGTTCACAGAAAAAGCATTCGGGGGCGTTGCAGACTATCTGTCAGCAACCGTAACTGAAGAAACACAGATCGAAACCGCAATCGTCGGGGTCGAACCGCTCCTTAAAGCATTCCAGGGCGACGTTGATGCACGTGTAGCATCTGCGCTGACAAAGCAAAAAGCAGAACTGGAACGCAAACCCGCAGAGTCTCCAAAACCCGCAGAACCCACAAAGGACGACGTCCCGCCGTGGGCCAAGGCGATGATGGAGAAACTTGAGACATTCGAAAAGAAGGAGCAGCAGGCAGCACTTTCTGCGAAGCTTACAGCCAAACTAAAAGAGAAGGGGGTGGCCGATAGTTTCCTCAAACACGCGAACCTCGCCGTCACCAGCGAGGCGGATATTGAAACAGTTGCGGCAACGGTTGAAAAGGACTGGGTGGATTTCAAACAGGACCTTATCAACCAGGGGCTATTCGGTTTCAATTCCAGATTGGTGCGATTGGTAGGGGGTGGACCCTGAGGGGTTCTTCCTCGAATATCGGTTTCAATTCCAGATTGGTGCGATTGGTAGTAATCCACTGAAACCGTGTGATTTGCATGTTCAAAGGTTTCAATTCCAGATTGGTGCGATTGGTAGTCTCAGGCTGAAAGTCACGGGATGACTGACGACCGTTTCAATTCCAGATTGGTGCGATTGGTAGAATTCGTCCAATGGTGTTTTTAGAGGATGTACAGCGTGTTTCAATTCCAGATTGGTGCGATTGGCAGGGAGTAGTAACTTCTTCTACCTTGAAATCCTTTGATGTTTCAATTCCAGATTGGTGCGATTGGCAGAAGCCACCCGCCCGGAAGGGTTACGGCCGTCTGCAGTTTCAATTCCAGATTGGTGCGATTGGCAGTATCCTCCCGGAGATCAAGATGTTTCTCGATCCACCGTTTCAATTCCAGATTGGTGCGATTGGCAGAGTGCAAGAAAAACAACTGACAGAAGAAACACCCACGTTTCAATTCCAGATTGGTGCGATTGGCAGTTTCTTTTTTTGCATCCATTTTGAAGTACATTTAAAGTTTCAATTCCAGATTGGTGCGATTGGCAGTTTTGCCAGTCAAACCTTTCTTTATTCATCATATCCGGTTTCAATTCCAGATTGGTGCGATTGGCAGTGTAAAATTCCTTGAAGGCATCTTCGCCTTTTTCCGTTTCAATTCCAGATTGGTGCGATTGGCAGAAAAACAGGAGAAGTCGACATGAAAAGACTTCTTTGTTTCAATTCCAGATTGGTGCGATTGGCAGCCAACTTCCTCAAGTCCTTTAGAGACCACTTTACCCGTTTCAATTCCAGATTGGTGCGATTGGCAGCACGACAGAAGGAGCAAGTACAATCGCGGGAATCGTTTCAATTCCAGATTGGTGCGATTGGCAGAATCGACGACGTTCTGAAAAAGATAGGTGGAGCCAGTTTCAATTCCAGATTGGTGCGATTGGCAGCATGAATTGGACAGATGCGTGGAAAACTTTCACTCGTTTCAATTCCAGATTGGTGCGATTGGCAGAATATGACTGCCTATCACAAAAGTTTCATCAACTACGTTTCAATTCCAGATTGGTGCGATTGGCAGCTAATGCTCCCTTGTCTTGACCACATAGAACTCGAGTTTCAATTCCAGATTGGTGCGATTGGCAGTTTATAAACGAGGAGGGTTCGGCGATTATGCACAGGTTTCAATTCCAGATTGGTGCGATTGGCAGTCGCGACGGCTTCAGTATTTCAGTAGCTGCTGCAGTTTCAATTCCAGATTGGTGCGATTGGCAGCTTTGTAGCGAAACAGGCAAAGATAAACGAAGCTTGTTTCAATTCCAGATTGGTGCGATTGGCAGTTCATTTTGATATGTGTTTAATTTATAATTTAATACGTTTCAATTCCAGATTGGTGCGATTGGCAGTATTGCTCCACCCGCTCCTATATCTGTTAATTCAAAGTTTCAATTCCAGATTGGTGCGATTGGCAGATACTTGCCAACTTCTCCCGCTCAACTAACGTCAGTTTCAATTCCAGATTGGTGCGATTGGCAGAACTCCCCGAGGACTTTGATCCTGAAAAGATCCTGGTTTCAATTCCAGATTGGTGCGATTGGCAGTATTTCGCCTTGTTTGTCAAGGCTTAATTCAATGTTGTTTCAATTCCAGATTGGTGCGATTGGCAGTGTCAGTTCGTAGGGCAAAAATTGACGCTTGATGAGTTTCAATTCCAGATTGGTGCGATTGGCAGTTTTATTACTATTGCATCCCACAAAGCATTATGCTTGTTTCAATTCCAGATTGGTGCGATTGGCAGGAACCCGAATGGGGTGACGTTCAGTATTTGATCGAAGTTTCAATTCCAGATTGGTGCGATTGGCAGCCCTTTCCGCCAATCGCTTTGCCCGGTTTTTAACCGTTTCAATTCCAGATTGGTGCGATTGGCAGTGCACCCGTTCCAGGTCGATATAGTGTGTTTAAACGTTTCAATTCCAGATTGGTGCGATTGGCAGCAGCCATCCTGAGCATCCAGTCATCCTCGTTTACCAGGTTTCAATTCCAGATTGGTGCGATTGGCAGAAGCAAACACGAAGGCCGGCGATCCACCTCTGGACCGTTTCAATTCCAGATTGGTGCGATTGGCAGCATTGCTGTTATAAACAAGTTATCGTTAACTGCAGTTTCAATTCCAGATTGGTGCGATTGGCAGCGCGCGTGAATGGCAACTTCTCCCAATACGGTCCATCGTTTCAATTCCAGATTGGTGCGATTGGCAGCCAGATTGTTTCGTCGTTCGCGAACGCTGATATTTTAAGTTTCAATTCCAGATTGGTGCGATTGGCAGCAAACTTTTCCCAAGTATCAAATCTTTTTTCAATGTTTCAATTCCAGATTGGTGCGATTGGCAGCCGTTCGACGACTCAAAAAAATTAGCTAATTCTCAGTAAATTAACTTTTGCAAAAATAGTGCTTTTTTCTTGAAAAGTTGTCGAACTCCCAAAGTGAATTTTCTTCAGGAGTTCGACAATATGGGATATTTGCCTTATTTCCAGTATGTCAAAGAACGGAGTTCCTATAAATTTGCCGCCGTTGGTCACGATTTTTCATCGTTTTCCCTGCGATCGACAACCAATTGATTACAAAAAAGTGTCTACATTCTGGCGCTCAAGCCCTACAATCTCCTTATCCAGCCACTTTTCCTGACGGGTTTTAAAAATAATCAAACTGTCGGTTTCTTCATTCATAATCATCTTTGCCTTTTCCTTTAATTCAAGCAGTTTCACATCCGTAATCTCGCCTTCAAATACCGAATTCTGAATCCAACTCAGATACTGCCGGAATAGTTTAAGCATTTTACCAACCCGCTTTTTACCTACATCGTACATGGCAACTATATACATCACCACCACATTTTAAATGGTTTGTATTCTTCAATTTCCAGCAAATGCTTTTGCAGCTTGTAACACTCCAGCTTGACCAGGTGCTTGTAACTTACCGATCGGTTTAAAGTCCGGTGAGCGATGGTTTCTTCCAACCGGTCTTCAAACGCCTGCACAAACCTCTTTTTCCCATTGGGTTTCAGAATCACCCGGTTCAGGTTTTCTTCGAAATGCACCGATTGGATCATCTTTTTATTGGTTACCTTGAAAATGACCCGGTCAACCAGAAGCGGCTTGAAAATTTCGGCCAGATCGAGCGAAAGCGAATAGCGGCGTTCGCCCGGTTCATGCAGGAAACTGATGACCGGATTGAGCTGTGTCTGATGGATCGCCCGCAAACATTGGCTGTAACACATCATATTGCCGAATGAAACCAGCGCATTCACCTCGTTCCCCGGAGGCTGATAGCTTCGTCCGCCCATGCTGAAATCGTTGATGATCAGCTCAAAAGCTTCGTAGTAGTTCTTCCGGATGTTCCCTTCGATCCCCATCAGTTCGTTGATGGCCGTAGTATCCGGAATCTTTGCTGCCAGACTTTCTATGATGCCAATAATGGGTTCCAGGTCTTTCCCGCGACTGTTGTAATATTTCAGGTTTTTCACCATGTTGTAACTGGCTCCGTCCAAGATTCGTTGGGCGAGGTCAATTCTCTTCTTTTTGTTCTGCTGAAATTTGACCTGGGCAATCACCATTTTCCCTGAAAGCAAAGCTTCACGCGGCATAAAGGAGCCGGTGTAATTTTCGTAATAGTCAAAGAAATGAACCGGTATTTGCTCCTTGCCGAGAAAATTAAACAAGGCCGAATTGGCATCTAACGCACCAAAACAATACAGTTCACCCACATTCTCAACGGGCAGATAGCGCGGTTTCTCCTCGTTGCCATCTTCGTCGAAAGGTGTAAACTTCAGCGTATTGTCTTTGCGCTGTAAACGGCCCGGGTTAAATAGGTAATAGGTTTTCTTCATTGGTTTTCCTCCCCGCTCCAGCAAAAATCGAAATAACTGCAGTTCTTGCACCGTGACTTTTGTATTCGTTCCGGGCAAAGTTCCTGGTGAACAATCTTCCCGATATCGGTGATCATCTCCCGGATGGCTTCGCGGTCAGGGGTGGTGAGCAGCACCTCGTTGATTTTGTGCAGTTTGGGGTATTCGAGCAGCCCTGTAGCGCCTTCCACTCCATTTTGTTCAAGCACATAGAGGTAATATTTCACCTGCCATTCGTGCGCCTCCTCATGTTTGTCCGACTTCTTGATTTCGTGGATCACTTTATTACGAGGGTCGTAATAATCGATCTTGACACCGTCAAGCTCAATTTCCTGGTATTTCTCAGCGCGGTGCGGGTAGGAGGTTTCGTGCAGCAACTTCCCCTCGTAAACCAGGTCCGATGTGGCTTCCATTTGGATGCCATTGGCAAACAACCACAACTTGCGCTGACAAATCAGGTAATAGTTGAAATGGGTTCCGGTGGTGAGCATAGGAACTTTTTTATTTCAGAATATAGTGAATGGTTTTATTTTCTATATCTTAAGTTACAACTAAAAGCCCGCTCGGGATCGCAATGCCAGCAAAATAAGTTAGAGCATTTCAAACGAAGAAATCTCTTTAACTCCAACCAGTCCTCCATCATCAGAATACTCCAAATCGACAAAGTATACTCCGAATAGCCAGCTCTTTAGTCTTGAAAGAAAATTTGGATCGGCAATTTCATCATTGATTTGAATAGAGTATGGCACATGATTTGCTTCAGTAAGATATTCCTTCACTTTGCTGATTTGCACGCTGATTAAGTATTTTGAAAGGATATCTTTTTTGAATCGGGTATACGCATACTTCTCGTCATACTTGAAGTCATTCAATTCCTTGACAAACTCATCTCTCAATTTTGACGATATTACGTTAACATCATTGATTTCACGAAAAACCTTTTGTGCATCACTTTTTCGGTCGGACATGAAACCAGCGTCAAGGATTTGAAGCATTTTAAAAAACTGGTCGAGATATTTACTTTTTTTCTTTTCAGAGTTTCCAAGTGTGAAATAAAGCCGCTCTACTAAAAAAGCTTTTTGTTCTTCGGATAGAATGAACGAATTTGGCTTATGGCTCCCAAGCTCAATGTTTTTTTCCTTTTCATAGAATTCAGTCAGTCCTTTTTCATTGATTTCCTTGTTCTCAATCAATTTAAGCGTCAGGTTTAACAAATCAGAATCATAAACATATCCTTGACTGGATTCAAAAAGAGCTTTCCCTCTTTTGTTTTTTCCGTTATAAACTAACACAAATACATTTTCAGGAATATCATTTAAAGAATAACGGCGTTTAACCACCTCGTTCAAATTATTAGCTTTTGGATGTGCTTCACGAAGTACTCGCCCCATCCTTTGGATTAATGAATCCCATGGAGCCAACTCAGTAAAGAGGTAATCCGCATCTAAATCGAGCGAGGCTTCGACAACCTGTGTAGCTACAAGGATTTTTGTTCGTTTGTCGGCTCTTGATTCATCGTTATTCCCAATGAATTTTGCCAATTCGCATTCCTTGTCTTTTCTATGTTTTTGAGTAAAACGAGAATGAAACAGTCGGATATCAGCACTTCCTTTTGTCGCTTTTTGTAGATCGTCGAAAACTGCCTGGGCTTGTTTGACCGTGTTCAAAACAACCAAAACTCGGCTACCTCCATTTTCATTGGCTTTACTGATTATTTTCTGAATCAGTTCTTTAGAGTACGAAAGCTGGTCTTCTTGGTAACCTTCCACGTTCAATTGAACCTTGTGTTTGGAAAAACTGGCAAGCTCTGTATCTTTTTCAAAGAGGTTCAATGTTTTAAAGTCGTCAGCACCAATTCTTCTTTCGATCTGTTTTCGAATAAATCCAGGAATAGTTGCTGTCATCAACAAAAACTTTCCTCCCATTTGTACAATGTGTTCTATAAACTTGACCACAATCGCAGCAGCTTTGGGGTCATAAGCCTGAACTTCATCGATGATAAGCCGAGAATAAGAAAACTTTGCAAAAATCTTTTCGTAAGCTGGCGGACGGAGTCCATAAGGGAAAAACTGGTCCCCGGTAGAAACAATTGCTGGAGTAGATAATTGCCGGGCAAAATCATAAACCCGCATTGATTCAGATTCTCCGCCTTCTCCATAAATATAAACATCAGCATCGGAATGCATTATTCCGGATTTTCCTTTCCCAAAGATTCCTTCTGTTCGGTCGAATATCTGGTTAACAGCCGTTCGCAAAGGTAAAGTGTAGAAGAATTTTACGCCATTAGTCCACAAAAATGAAAACTCTGTTTTACCCATTCCTGTTGGGGCGAGGAGGATTGTGTTCCCATCTTTGTACTCGTCTACATATTGAAATTGCCAAATTTTCGAAGGATCGTATGATTTGATTTTGCTTTGAAATTCTGCATGGATTGCACTTTTAATATCGTCAAAACTTAATCTATCAATTTCAACCAGATTAGCCGAAATGTTTTCTTCTGCATCGCTTTCCATATAGGAAGCAAAATGATCACTGAGCATGGTGAAACCGCTTATCAGCACCCAGTCTTTTAATTGAGAGGAGTCCATTTCGATCCGTTGAGGCATCCGGTACAACAAATAAGGCGGAACTACATAATCTGCAAAACGGATTCCATTGGTTAGTCCATAAAGCCATTTTTGATTTAATGCTACTTTTACCGTTCCATTCCGGATTACATCAGAATAAACATTTTTCAGGTTTCCCTCAATTTGGTTCCATTTTTTACTATCTGCTACAAGTTTTGTCAGGCGTTCAAAAACGTCGGTATTACCTTCAACGATCTCGTAATAGTTTTCACGCCAATGGTGGTAAGCAATAGCCGATAAAACATATCTGGAATAGGTTTCAACTTTTCCCTTATCTCCGTTAAACACCTTTTTTAAATGCTCTTTCAGCGCTGTTTCATCAACCAATAAAGTTGAAAACAGTGAATGCGGAATATTGGTGTATATATCAAAGGGCTGGTAAGATTCATTCTTCAGTGTTTTTCGCTGGAAATATGGAAGCACCTTCCCGGCATCGTGGTATTCTATTACGATTTTAATTAGCTCTTTCAATTCCGGCGTTACATGTTTTTTCAAATGCTGAAAGACCTCCAAAACATCGTTGATATGTTGGGCAAGCGAAACTTCTTTTTCACCGACTTTGCTTTTGCCCCATATTTTTGTTTCCATTTTCGTAGATTTAGAGCCCATCAAGGTGATTTTAATTACTACAACTTAAGTCGGCTAAAAACACCGGAACGTCAGATTCCTTGTCATACAAATATTCCATTCCTGTTATGGCTCCATCATTAAGCTTTGACCGCATGTAGCTGAAACTGCGTTCTGCATGGCGGTTGTAAGTCGTATTATAATCTTTAATAGTGGCAAAAACAGGCAGGTTATAAAACAGGCCTTCAGATTTGTCAAAATCAAAATCAAAAGTTTCATCTGTTTCAATGTGCTGCGGAATCCAAAAAAAATGGTTGTAATTTTTGTCCCTGTTTGATTTGTCAAGGTCAACCAATTGAATGGATTCAAAAACCAGCCAATCTTCGGCTCGCCCAAGATGAACAGTCTCCAACCGGTTAACCGGATTGTGCAAATATTTTTCCAAGTCCAGAAGGAAGTTTTCATCACCGGCAAGGTGAATATTGAGGTGCATATTTTCAAGTACATCAATCCGCATTGGGCTTTGTCCTCCAATGTGGTTGATTTCCCCATTCTTTTTCCGAGTTTCTATACTGCCAAAATATTTCTCATGACTTCCCTTGCTCAGATTGCGAAACCAGATATATTCCGTCAGCTTTTGCTCAAACCGTCCGGAAATTGAAAGTTTACATACAGCCAACTTCTTAAACTGTTCATTTTCCTGATTGTCTATCCCCAACATATTGCACAAAAACCCGATAACTGTCGAATAAGGTGGTATAGGATAAGTGTGCCTCCGCTGATAGGTAAACGGCATCCGGTAATGCGCAGTTGGCTGGTAAATTTTAATTAGAAGGGTTTTCATCTTTGCCTAAATTAATGGCGGACAAAAATGCCCCCCAGTCACTTTTAACTCTCCCATCATTTACCGGATTCATTGAAAGCCGCTCATTACATTGGAGATAAACGTTACCAAGTAACCAGCCGTTGTCAATTGCATCTTTCACTCCAATTACTTTCAATTCCCCATCTTCTTTTTTTACATCAATGTCGGCATGGAAAACAGGCATGGGAACTTTTACATCTCCTACGAGAATAAATAATGGTTTGATGGAGTTTAGTTCGTTGCTTGATTGAGCCATCAAACCATTTTTTATTACAAAAAGCACTTGACTCATTATTTCTTTTTTCTTCTGCTCGGAAAGAATAAAATTGATTTTGAACGGTCCATTTTGCGATTTATTTGTATCTAAAGATTCAGCAATAATCCTGCATCCGTAGTACTTTTTATCATTGAAAATAAATGTGTTCGTTTTCTGATTGATATTATATTCATTCTCACATTTAAGATTCTCAATTCTTTTCTCGAAACCTAATTCAAGGGTCAATGTTTTCTTTTCTTCGTTGTAAGTTGGCTCGTATGTGCACTCAAATGAATAAGTTGTTTTATCCTTTTCTTTATTCTCAATAGGTTCTTCAACTAAAAATTTCTTTTTCTTGCCTCCTTTCTCATTTTCCAAATTGAGTTCTGCTTTAAGTGTTAATATTTTCTTGTCTTTATTAAAACTACAAATACCCTTATCATTGGGGAAAGTGACCAAAAAACCATCTTTTCTGATGATGGCATATTGTGTGTCTGAAATGTTTATTTTGTATCCGACAAAGATTCCGTCTTCGTCATTATTTATTTCGCAATTTCCGAAAACAAATTTTTGTGGTTCCGCAATTTTGATGCTAATTCCATTATTATTAAATGAGTAATTATCTACTACCCAACTGTCTTTTCCTATCATATCCGCATCCAATGTGAAAGATAACTTGAACAACCCTGAATGTTCTTCTTTGTTAATTGGATTTGGATTTGCCTTTTTACCTGTATCCTGCATTCGATGCACAAAATTATGATTGGCATAGAATGCTAAATCCTGATTATAGTTTGATAAAGCTATTGCTTTGGTAATTCCTATTGGCGATTTACGAGTTAAAGCACCTTCGCCGCTCTTCGTAAACATATACCCAAACGCAGCGAGTTCTTCGAAGCTGATTATATCTGCTTGCGTAAGATCCAATTGCATGGTTTGTTTATCTCCACTACCTTGAGCAAGGATTGGCGTTTTTCCCCAATCGGCATGCCGATTCAATGTATTAAAGAGATAATGCCGGATTGCATTTTTACTGATAAACGGACGAATATCGCCATGGTAGGTTAACTTCTTTATTGACAAAATGCTGTTGCCAATTTTTTCATCTCTGTTGAGGGCTGAACCGTCAAAAATTACGGTACAGGTAATGCTGTTAATTTGACTATTTTTTTTCATGATTGTATTATTTACTATTCAATAATTCCACTTAAAAAAGAATAAATTAAAACTTTAAACATTTCATTATCTGCCTGTTTGAAAGCAATTAAGAGTTCCTTGTCGAAGGTTTGATTATTAGTCATGTAAAGACGAAGAATTCCGTGAAAAACTTCGTCTTTTTTTCCTGCCCTGGTCTGTTCCATTAATCGGTACCCCATTCCTTCAAAAGCTTTTCGAAGAGTTGAATTTTGTTTTCTTTGCCTTCCAATTGCATTTAATTTATCTACACAATCGGCAAAGTTTCTTCTTGACACATCCTGAAAAAGAGCATAAAACTCTTTGCCGGTATCAGCCAATAGTTCCAACAATTGCAAATACTGGATTTTTGCATTGTCCAGTTCCAACAATGTTGTTCTAAATAAATTCAAAAGTTCCTTTTTGCTCTCGCCTTGCAGGGGGTGAATTTCTTTAACTTTTTCTTCCAATTCCCTGATAATTGGAATTTTTTCAATAGATGTATTCATTTTGTTTAGTCTTTGTTCGTTCTTCAATTAATGCGTATAGTTTTAGAATTTTATTTGCGAGTTCTTTTAGATTTCGGTTTTCGCGATTTTCATATCGGAAGAAGTTATTTTCGATAAAATTTCGATCTTCTTTTCCTAAAGATGGTTTCATTGCAACTTTTAGAATTCGGTATCCCAGTTCAACCAAATCTTTCCACTGTCCATCAATAATCATGTTTAAGATTTTGAATTCTCCTATACTGCTTAAAAGTTCCGCAATTCTTTTATTTGACAGAATACGGATCGTTTCATAAGGAAGAGATATAAACTCGATCTCTCCGCTTTTTTGTATGGCAACGATTTCGATATTCATGCCCGCCCAAGTGTTCATCATTACATTAGTTTTAATAGAGAATTCTATTACACTCATCGCCAACAAATCTTTGTATGAAGCATTTTCTTTGTCGATAAGCTTTTCGAGTAATATATTGAGCTGGTACATTAAGCTGAATGATGGGGCATTAATAAAAATCTTTGAACCATCAATGAGTTTGGTTAATGCGATGTGATGATGGATAATCAAATACGAACATAAAGGACACAATACAGTTGAATATTTTCCTGTCCAGTATCCATTGGGGTATGAGTCCGCCCCGCCTAGGCTTTCGTTAATTCTATTTGATACTTTTGCTATACTACTAATAAACTTTTCAAATCCATCATCTGACCCACCTAAATTTTTCCACTCTCTATTTAATTTTTCAGTAGAAGAATTTTTGAAATAAAATCTTTGACCACATGTAGGGCAAGTTTTCATTCCCTCGTTTCTCAATTTTGAAAGTTCTTTCACAAAATGGTCAAAACCTTCCTTGTCTCCTTTATTTGAGGGATTAATATAATTCGGGTATTTTGTTCTACTTGTCTTTGAAACATTTCCAATAATCAAGCAATCGCACAATTTATCTGAAAAATATCGAATTTCTGTTTTTAAGTCATCAAATACCTTCCTTTCAATAGATAATCTACCAGAGTCAATGGTAAAATAGTCTTTATTGTTTTCCTTCTTTTCTATACTTTCAACAGATTTCAAAAACCCTATGACACTGGCATTGTACAACCAATGCCCTGGATATAATTCAATATGTTTTTCCTGGTTCTCCATATCAGTAGGTTTTTAAAATTTCCAACATTCCAAAACCTTGAGAACGGCGAACCCCAATACCTGTATCGTAAACCAGTTGCAATACATTGGTCGGAGCTTCTAAAACAAAATTGCCCAACCACGAAGTCATGGTTTGATTATAATGCGACAAAGGCAGTTTTTTCATCGCTTTTATTTCAAAGTCAATCATTTCTTCGGTGCATGGAATTTGGAAATGATTCGCCTGAACAACAATTATTTCCTTAAATACTTTTGTAAATTCTGGTTTTTCAGGTGACAAGTAATCTAGGTTACTGCCTATGTTGTTTACCAGAATCGGGCTAACAGTTCGAAATAATACTTTATTGGCTTGAATCTTTTTCAACGGCAAAAGCTGTATGTGTTCAAGCTCAAATGTTATTGGAATGTTTTCTCCAATAATAATTTTCTGCTTTGCCCTAAGTCCATTGTAAAAGGCAGCAACAAATGTTTCTACATCAGAAGAAAAGAGTAGGGAAAGTTTACTTCCACAGAGCATTTTGTTCCCTTCAATTCCTTTGTATTGAGGAAACCGTACAGAAAAAGTAAATGGTTTATTTACTTTTCGTTTTTGTTCTTCGGTTCCGTAAAGGTTAGCATATAATACCGGATCGTAATTCATGAAAACGCTTTTTATCAGTGCCATGAATATGCTCCTGTAATCTTTCACCAACCAGTCAGTACTCATTTTAAAATCAGCTTTTAATCTCATATTAAGTTTCTTAATGTTCAAGTATCAAAAAACACGTTCATTTTCACCTTCCGGTAAGCATACACTTCCGGGTCAACTTCCAGTATTCGTGCCTTCACTGTAACACCCTGATCCATCATTCGGGCAATTACCTTGTTTTCGTTACGGGGCAAATAGCCCAATTTGACATTGTCCTGAAACACCTCGATGGCGTAACAGTCGTGTGGGTTTGTTGGCTCGCGCTTCAGTGTGAGCAAATTGTTTTCTCGCAACTGCGTCTCAATTTCTGGTCCTTGGTAATATTGGAAACCTGCAAGGTATGGCGAGCTCAACCGTATTTCGTGAGCCGGGTTCTCCATCACAGTTTTAGGTAAAAACAACAAGGTACTTCCGGCGAAAAGGCTTTTCAAAAAATCGATTCGTTTCATAGCTAATAACATTTATGCCTCGAAGTTCTCAAACCCGACTTCTGAAATCGCGAAGTGGGGTCAGAAAATTTGAATTTTTTTGATTTTCGTTTTTAAATAATCGCGGAAACCGTCGCCTCCAACAACCTGTATGTCGTCCATAAGCCCCAAAACAAAGCGGCCCGGACCTTCGTATTTTGCAACTTGAAGGGCCAGTCTGTACTGGTTGGTACCAATCCTTTCAAGGTGCCGTTCAGTCAACGGATACTCTTCAATAAGCAGATTCCGGGCTTTCAGGTTCATCCCCAACTCAATATGTTTGTTCAGATCCCCCGTATTCCTGAAAACATCGATGGGCTTTGAGTGGTGAAAATGCTCATTTTTCCATGGAATAAGTGTCTCCTTAACGTCTTCTATCCGGCATACCTTGAACTGACGGTTTTGTTTTAATAGGGTATCGAAAGCCCATACGAGATTGAAATCGTCCCGGAATTCAAAAGGCTCCACCATCCTGTTCCTTACCGTTTGGCTGTTCCCCGATGCATAATTCACCAAAAGAATCTGTTTGCGTTGCTGCTGTGCTTTTCGAAGAGAGCTTACAATGCCCGACTTCTCTTTTCGTATATAATCATCAATGGCTTTATCCTGGTTCAAGAATGCTTTCAGTTTGTGTTTTAACCGGATTGCGGCAGCATGGTTTTCTGCGATAGCATCGATTCCCCGGGAAAGCAAATAGCCTTCTTCTACGGAAAAATGAAATATGTTCTGCAGAATCCGAAAATCCTGATCGGTATATTCCAGCCAATATTTCCCATCTTGCTGACAAAGATCGAAACCGATTTCCTTCAGTGTGTTGCAATAACTGTAAAATGCAGTATCACCGATTCCGAGAAACGTAGTACATTCATCTTTCGACTTGGCATAGCTGTTCGAAAGAAAAAGGATAAACCTGAGTATCCGATGGGTTTTCGTTTCAGTTGGCATCTGCGCTTCTGAAAAATCTAAAATTACGCATTTGGTAATTAAAAGTCAAGCCAACCATAGAATTTGATTAGTTAACGTGAGTTTAACATAAATTTACATGCAAAAATCCAATTTCCACACAGACGAATAAAAATCCAGTCCGCAGCTTTAACGCGCATCCGTGCTCATGGCACATTCGTATAATAGCGCAAATAATCTTTAATTCATGTGATATGAAAAAGACATGCGGACTGGACGTACACAAAGATACAATTTTTTGTGCCGTCTATAATGGTGAAAAGTATGGTAAGGTAACTGAATTTCTTACTACGACAAGCTCTATTTATGAACTGGGAGAAGCCTTACAGGCAGAAGGAGTAATGGATATTGCCATGGAAAGTACGGGTATTATTTTTAATTAACTTTGTTTTTGAGAAAACTTTTAAAAAAATAGTATTAACCAGCAAATAATTCTGTTATGAAAACCGAAGTAAGTTCCAGAAATACCAAGAGTGAAATCCTCGATGCCTATAACGATCTTTTGAAATCGATTCAGGAGAAAAAAACGGAAGAGCCTAAGAAAGTCCAGGAACGGGAGAAACAGGAAACTGCGGTAAAGAATGCCGGTGAGCTCTCGAACGAGGGTATCGTGAAGAGCATTTCGACCCTCAAGGTGAATCTGGCCGCCTCATTGGATAAACTCAGCGAAAACTTCATCGGTGAGTTCCGCCGTTTTGAGGAGCTTCAACAAGCTATACAGGTGGAAAAGAAAAACTTGCAGGATCTGTACCAGATTTCAGCAGGTGCCGATTCCCTGGCGGCCATGCTGTTGGCCCAAAAGGAGAAAAAGGAGCAGTTTGAAGCGGAAATGGCCCAGCGAAAGACCGATCTGGAGGAGAAAATAAGGGTCGAAAAGGAGAAGTTCGAAGTTGAAATGGCTGAAAAAAGGGCGCTGTGGAAAAAGGAACAGGAGACTGTGCAGGCCAAAGTGAAGGAGGAGCATGAGGACAACAAAAAAGCCAAACAGCGGGAAGAGGAGGAATTCCAGTACAATCTGAAGCTTACCCGGAAAAAGGAGGCCGACCTTTACGAGGACAAAAAAGCAAAACTGGAAAAGGAGCTGGCTGAAAAGAAGGTAGCCTTTGAAAAAGAGTTTTCCTTAAGGGAAGCAGCCGTGAAGATGGCCGAGACTGAACTCAACGACCTTCGCCAGAAAACGGCGGTCTTCCCCAAAGAACTTGACAAGGCGGTGGAAGCAGCTATTAAGGCAACAACAGACCGGCTGGAAATGGAGTATCGCTTTAACAGGGAACTGACCGCCAAACAGAATGAAGGGGAAATCAAGCTTCGCGACCAGATCATTGAAACCCTCCGGTCGAAGATCAAGGATCTGGAAACCAGCCTGAAGGAACTCTCCCAGAAAACGGCTACCGCCGAGTCCACGGTTAAGGATATCGCCATGAAGGCCATCGAAAGCTCCACCAAGCTGCAAATCATCGACAAAGGCAGGGAATCCCAGAATAAAGAGTGATGATCACCGGGGTGAAGAATGGGTGTTTCGATCGGGAAACCTTCGGGGCGGCGGCCGGAAGGGCTGGCTGGCATTGGTCGGCCACTTCGATGAGCATGACCATGTCACTGAAGTGTGCGCCGGTACACCCATTGGACACACCCGGGAATACTACCTCGACCGGTCACGTATCACCGGCGACCTGCACGACCAGGCCTCCTTCCTCTGGTGCGCCGTGGCCATTCTCCGCTGAGCCATTGTCAGGACTGCCATCATCACCCTTGATTAAGCCGTATGGGCTGTCCGATGGATTTAGATGTCAGACGATGAATGATTCCGGAAATACAAGCTTGGAAAAATCATCCGTCTGAATATTAATGCCTTCTGAAAAGATATTGGTAATTTGGGTATATAATATCCTGTACAATCATCATGGGCATGATTTTAAGTAAAAGGTCATATTTTACATAAGAATTATCCGGACTGGCTTTTAGCATGAAAACATGGCAGGTTTTTTAAACGGAGAGCTTTACTTCACATAAAAAAAGAAGAAGATGGTACAACAGTTCCTTCATCTGGAAGGCGGGTTATCCTCAGATTCTCCAGGTTTATGAGCTACCAAACGTAAGTTCCTACCGATCCGGGAGCGAGGCGGACATTGGCCACCCGGCTGCGGTACCGGATTCTGAAAGAAGAAACATCCCCTGAATCATTGGCAACGATCAGTACTATCTTCCCTTCCGGAGTGCGGAAAGCCACATTGGGCAGGGTGCCTGTCTGTTCATAGAGAGCTACGCGTGTCACCTCGCGTCGTTCCTCGTCGGAAGTAAGACTGACGGTCATGTCACCGGGTTGTGTGGAACCAATCCTGACCGATCGGGGGGTGACGAATTTCGAAGCATGGGCAACCACATACCAGGCCAGGTTCCTGGTGACGATGTTCCCATCGAGGGTTACCGCTCCCTGACACATGGAACATCCGCCATCATCGGTGTGGGGATCGTTCAGGGGATCGGCGGCAAAATTCCAGAGAATCACATTACGGCTCCAGTTGGTCGTGGCACCGATGATCAGCCTTTTTACCTGCGCCGCGATTTCAATGGTTGGGCTTCCGGGCCTTTCAACCACCATCTGCTCCGTAAAGTAAAGGTGCTTGTCAGGAAAGGCCTGGTGTACAATGGTCATGGTGCTCATATCCCCTCCGTAATGATGGAACCCCGAACCATCGGCATATGGGGCCGTTTCCGGATCATTCAGGATGGAAAGCGGATAATCAGGCCTGTCAAGGTTATGGTCAAAGAGGACAATTTTCGTGTGCAATCCTTCCTTTGACAGTGCCGGTCCGAGGTGCTTCCCGATGAATTCTGCCTGTTCCCGGGCCGACATCCGCATGCTGGGCGTATTGTTGGCATTCAGCGGTTCATTCTGAACAGTGACCGCATCGATCCGGATCCCTTGCTTCTCCATTTCCCTGATGTATTTCACAAAATAGCGGGCATATACCTCATAGCATTCCGTTTTCAGGGAACCGGCCTTCACCTTGCCGTTGGTTTTCATCCAGGTGGGAGGCGACCACGGGGAAGCCAGGATTTTTATATCAGGTGAAATCGCGAGGATCTCTTTCATGACGGGGATCACATCCAGCTTGTCCTGTCTCAGGTCGAAGCGCTCCAGGCTGAAATCGGTCTCTCCTTCGGGCAGGTCATTGTAGGAAAACACAAAGCTGTTCAGGTCGGAAGCCCCGATGGTCAAACGTATGTAACTTACTCCGATATGGTCCTCATCTCGTGCAAAGAGCTCTTTGAGGAGTTTGCCGCGTGCGTCGGGGGTCATCTTCATCATCAGTTCGGCACTGCCTCCGGTGAGGGCAAAACCAAACCCATCAATCTCCTGCATTTGGAGGGATTCATCGATGGTGATCAACCCTCCCCGTCCGCGTCCTGTGTTGGTAAATGCTATTTTCTCAGAGGATTTTTCAAAGAGCGCCGAGCGGTCGGCATGGGTCACCCAGGCTTCGATTTCGGGCTGACTATTGTTATTCTGTGCATACAGAGAGGGAGAAACCATCAAAGCAAGCACGAACAGAATGTTAAGGCGATGCATAAGCTTCATTAAACAGGTTTTTTTCGCAGGTTGATGTTTTATTCGTCCCATAAGTCAGGGATTTGTCCGTGGCCGCGGGCCCGCAGGGGTTTCCGGCTGAAGGGCTCCGCCGTTCCCGCATGGACATCATACAGTCTTTTGGCGGTTTCCACCATGGCATTTACCTGGTGCGCATAAGGCCTGTCGGTGACATCCACCAGTCCACAGTTGTAATTCTCCCCGTCATTGCGCCGTCCCGTGAGGTCCTGGTCGCTCCACTGGAAATAGGCGGTTCCGATGAGGCCGGGATGGGCATAACCGTTTTCGGTATAATATCGGTAGGCCACGCCCCGTTCCTCCTGCGAATCGACCTGCCAGAGCGACTGCGCCAAGCCCCGGTCGACCGTCCCAAAATGGTACTCCCCGATGATCATGGGAAGTCCCGTGATGGCCAAGGCCCTGTCCATCATCTCTTTCCCCGGAACCAGGTGGTAACAGTTGAAACTCAGCACGTCGAAGGATTCCCTGCAGATGGACAGCAGTTCTTCGCTCATATTCGCGATGCTGCCAAAACGGTAGCCCAGGTTGAGATGGTTGGGATCGTATTTCAGCTGTGCCTCCTTCACAGCCCTGAGATAGGTCCTGAAAGCGTCGTATATGAACTCCCGGCGTCGCTCCGGCGTGTCGCCGGCAAGCAGGAATTTCTGAAATTCCGTTTTAATGGGGCGATCCCCGCCGTTGAGGATCAGTTCGCTCAGCCGTTCTTCCTGGTCGAGCCACGAAGGTTCATTGCCCACGAAATAGCCGATCAGCCAGGGATTGTCCTTGTAGCGGGTCACAAAACCCTTCATGGCTTCTTCGAGTTTTTCCCGGAAATCAGGGGCATACACATCGGCGAAACCCATCAATCCACGCTCCACACCGGCAGTCCGCATGGTGACCATAAAGGCTTTCCTGTTCATGGCCATGATCTCCCCGTCGGACCAGTTGCCGATGGTATTGATTCCCCACCTCTCCATTCTGCGGATGACCATCTCATTCCCTTTTTCCCGGAAATTCTCCCCATAGCGGCGGTAAAGATTCCAGCGACCGAAGTCGTAATCGTTCCGCCGGTCCGGCCTGTTCTCTACCCGGTTTTGAGGCCTGTTCTCAGCTCTGTTTTGAGATCTGTTGTCTGTCCGGTTTTGCGGATTGCCGGACAGCAGTTCCATGGGGGGAAGCTCTCCGTACATGTTCCTCCGCTTGTCCACTTCCTTGGCATTGCCGCCTCTTCCGGCAGCGACGCAATCAACGCCCACCGAAAGGAAGAGGTATCCTTCGGGATCGACGAACCACCAGCGGCCGTCGACCATTTCGGTGCGGAAGAAACCCGTGGCTTTCACCTGTTTCCGGAGGTAACCCCCATATCGGGAGTAGTCAAAGGCTTCTGCGGAATCCGTTTCCGCTTCCTCGGCAGCCCACTCCTGTTGCAATTGTTCCAGGGAGTGGATTTTCCCTTCATAGTCGCCCAGGTTCCACTGCCCGAAGGAGTCGACAGATGGAGTTGCTTCGAGGTATTCATCACCGGGATCATCCACCGCCAGGGCGATGGAACGGATTTCAAATTCAGAATGGCCGATGGGCGCCCGCATGCGGATTCCTATCGAGTCGACCCCATGCAGGGGACCCCTCCGGCCTCCCAGGTTGATCCACCCCGTGTAGCGCGGCTGGTTGTAGGTAGCCGCCAGATCGACGGCAGCACCGGGAAGCTCCCGGAAAAACCTCAGCGGAATGGCCAGCTTGTTCCAACCGCCGGGAACATAGCTCATCACCCGCAATTCATTGTACCCCCAATCGGTGGTGAACCCGATATGAAACCGCTGGGAGGTGGTGATCCGGAACTCCAGGACCACAAAGTTGTATTCATCCCAGTTGGAAGGCAACCCGGGCGTGATGTCGGCAATGGCAAACTTCTTTCCCGACACTTCCTTCTCAGGATCAAAAACTACTTTGAAGCTCTTGCTCCCCGAAATTCCGCACCCTGAAAATCCCAGTAACAGGACGAAAAGGAGCAAAAAAAATTTAAACGTTCTCATAAATTCAGGTTGGACATTATTGTTTCATAAAGATAAAAATCTCTGTCTAAAAGATAGAAAACTCTTCAAATGTCGGAAAAAAAGCAGAATTTCCGTTCAGTTCCGTAAGAAGAAATCGGGAAAACCATCAGAAACCGTGAGGGATTCATCGTAAATGACCGGAATTTCGACTGGCGCAATGACCGTCCGCTCTGCTGCAGGCGTATATGTTACAAGGTGATGCCCGGACTTCAGCGTTGCTACGGCTTTCCAATCCATGCTGCAGGGCGTATATGTTACAAGGTGATGCCTGCTACTACAAAGAGTTGATCGGTGGTGGGATTCAGGATGACGCTGCCGGAAAGGGGCACGGTGAAGTGGTCGGTGATTCTGATCTCTTTTGTCGTGGAGAGGCCTATGTTGCAGATGTCGAAATTGCCGCCAGGGGTATGCCAGCCCGTACCTCCCCCGGCGAAAAAGTCAACCTTCCCGGCGGTATAGCCCGCTTCAAAATAGAGGTCCCCTCCGGAAGAACCGGCGCCCTCATTCAGGATGGAAACAACATCAAATGTAGTTCTATCATGATAAAACTACACTTAATGTTGTAAATATTTGGATTTTTACCTTATTTTAAAGTAACCAGCTTAATTTCTGGTAAGGGGAGGCAAGATTACTCTCTTCTATAAAACGGCGTCATTTGCTTCTGCATCAGAACGCCAGGTTGAGCCTCAGATAGATGTTGCGCCCGGGTTCGGTGCTGATGCTGCCCCTGTTTGTAGCCAGGTGGTTGGTATAACTCCGGTCGGTGAGGTTGTCGATGCCGGCGAAGAGTTGGATCCGGGTTTTTCTCAGGAGGATGGGTGCCGAGGTGAAGGCCAGGTCAAACCGGGCGTAGCTGCCGGTGGCCTTTTCCCCTGTGGCGATCTTATCCTGGCGTGCGGCACCGGCCATGGTAAGTTCCGCCGCTCCCAATTCCGGAAGGGTATAGCGCACTCCCAGCCGTCCGTTCATCGGGGGAATCCGCGGAAGGTCAGTTTCCGATCCGAGATCCTTTCCCCTGACAACCGACCCCGAAGCCACCACGACCATGTTGGGCCATACGTTGTACTGCATTCCGAAATCGGCGCCGTAGAGCATCGCCCTGCTGACGTTGTCGTAGATCAGCGCAGGAAGGGTGTCACGGGTTCCCTCCAGCGGACCGGTGTTGATAGTATAGATAAACTCCCCGGGGGTCTCAACCACCAGGTTGCCGATCCGGTTGACAAAACCGTTCACTTGCAGGTTGAACTTCGGCTTCCACATCCGCAGTCCCAGGTCGGCCGAGGCACCGTTTTCCGGTTTCAACTCCGGATCGCCCAGACTGACATAATTCCCCAAGTCAATGTATTTGAAGAGTTCCTCGAGTGAGGGGGCCCTGAAGGAGCGGGCCAGGTTGAGCGTCAGGTCGGTCTCTTTGGTCGCCTTGTACAGCAAACCTGCGTTAGCGCTCCAGGAGAGGGTGTTATTTTTTCCTGCCGGAAAGGTGATCCGCTGGTTGGGAGGGGTGTCGTTTCTTACGCCGTCGACGATGAGGTAGTCGACGTCAGTACCCGCTTCGTTTTCAACCACGATGCCGTCGACCCTTCCGCCGGTGATCAGGGTGAGCCGGTCATTGAAGAGCCGGGCCTCATCCTGAAGGAAAATCCCCCCGCTGCTGAAACTCGATTTCGGAATCGGGGTTTCGCCACGCACCAGGTTGATGGTCTTGACGACGGTTCCCGCCGGGTTGACTACTTCGTTCCTGATAAACTTGGTGCGGACAGTGCGCATGGTGCGCGACCAGATGTCCACTCCGGCGATGAGCGTATTTTTCTCTCCCGGTGTCCAGGTCGTCTGGAGCTGTCCTCCGTGGGTCAGGTGATTCCCGATGGGTACTACCCGTTCCGGGGTGACCCGCTGCGTTCCCGCGGGAATTTTGGTCTCGGTCACCGTATTGGGGATCATCTCCACGTCGCGTTGGATATATTGGGTGAAGTAGTTGGCTTTCACCGAGGAGAGCAGGCGGGAGATTGCGGTGATCTCGTAAGAAGTCGAGAAAAGATGCCGGCTGATCTCGGTGTAGGTGGCCGTTGCCGGTCCGGGAAATGCCGATCCTCCCGGAATTCCCACATCTTCCGACCAGTTGTTTTGGTATTGCACCCTGAAAACATGGTTGTCCCAAGGTTTCAGCCCGGCTTTGGCAGTCACGTTGTTTGACGTAAACTGGCTGTTGGGAATCTTTCCTTCGGGGGTGCGAAGGTCACCGGCTTCGGCATGGGTACCGCTGAGCCGCAGAACCCACTTCTGTGCCCCGGCACTGACGCCGGCATGTTCGCTAAGGAGGTTGTTGACACCCCCGTATCCCAGGGTGGCGTTCCCCGACACGTAGGGGGAAGCGGCAAAATTGCCCGCTTTGGTGATGATGTTGACGATGCCCCCCATGGCCCCGGTTCCGTAGAGGGAGGATTGGGCGCCTTTGATCACCTCGACCCGTTCGATGTCGTTGACGTCGATCATGCTGAAGGAGGCGGTAAGGTCAGTGGCCGTCTCCACCCGGTGGCCGTCGACCAGCGTTACCAGCCTGTTCTCACCCAACCCCCTGATGTTGATGGTGGTGGACCACGCCCCGTCACGCCCCATGGCAATGCCGGGTTCCATCCCCAGGACGTTGGATAGCGTCTGCGATGACAATTTCAGAAAATTGCTGGCGCCCACCACCGCCATGGGTTGGGGCACATCTTTCACCCGGCGGTTGACCCGAAGGCTAGAGATTTCCACTTCCCCCAGGGGAATGGGCTCCTGGTTGAGGGAGTCGGGACTGGCTTTGCTTAATAAACTTTCGGCAGGTTCCTCGTCAAACCAGGCATCCTGCCCGGTTCCCTGAAATGAAATCAGCAGCGCCAGGGCTGCCGTCAACAAAACATTTTTATCCATGATCATAATTCTTTAAGAGTACCGATTTTACCTGGATGCCCTTCAACCGGCCCAATTGCCCGGTGAGGGAACCTATCTGATCGGTGGACCCTTCAAGAACCAGGGAGATCAAACTCATCCCATTGCCGCGGGGTAACCCCTGGCGCCCAAGAATAATCTCAAAATGGCGGGAGATGATGTCGTTCAGTTGCTGAACGCTTTCACGGTTTTCGATTTGAATCAATACGGTTCCTACTCTCTTTTCCATCAGAAATCCTCCGGATCAGTTTTGAAGGACCTGCCGCACCTTGTCAGGAGAAATGCCCCTGTCGCAGAAAACAGCAGATCGTTGGTTATTTTGCTGCAAGTTTAATCATTTGCAGCGGAATACACAAACAACATGTTTTATAATACAAAACCTATTTCTGTTTTGGGTAAATTTGCTGAAAATTCCTTTGCATGGAGCGTCTCATTACCGTTTTTTTACTTCTGATGGTCTTTCTGCTGCCGGGGTGCGGGGAGCCTGAGCCGGCCGGCCACTTCACCATCGCCACCCTTAAAGGCCCCTCTTCGATGGGGATGATCAGGCTGATCGACAGCCTCAGCAGCGACCGGCACGCCGCGGTGCAGGTAAAAATTCTCAACGAGCCCCTCCAGGTGCGCAAGATGATGATCGACGGAACGGCCCATTTCGCCGTTCTTCCCTCAACCATGGCGGCCATCACCTACAACAAGGGGATGGATTACCGCCTGGTGGCCGTCCCGGTATGGGGAACCCTTTACCTCGTAGGCCAAGATACTGCCGTGACGGAATGGGAAAACCTGAAGGGCAAACGGGTGTACGTGATGGCCCGGGGGATGACCCCCGACGTGCTCTTCCGCCACCTGCTGCGGAAAAATGGCCTCGACCCCGACCGGGACCTTCTCCTCGATTACAGTTTCCCCACCCACATCGACCTGGCGCAGGCAGTCAATGCCGGGCAGGCGGAGCTGGCGGTGATCTCGGAACCCCTGGCCACCCTGGCCATCCGAAACAATCCCGCCCTGCGGCGCCTCTTCTCCCTGAATGACGAGTGGAACCTCGTCGAAGGAATTCCCATTGCCGAAACCGCCTTTATGGCCCGGTCTGAAGTGCTGAAAAACCAACCCGGAATGGTCAGCAAACTCCTCGACAGCTATGCCGCTTCCACGGAATGGGTCAACAGCCACCCCGACAGCGCCGCCGCCCTGATCGTACGCTATGGAATCCTGCCCGACAGCGTAGCGGCACTCCATGCCATTCCGCAGATAAATCTTAAATTTGCAAGGGCCGGAGCCGTGGAGGAAGAGGTCAGGGAATATTTCGACGTGTTTTATAGGATGAATCCCGATATTATCGGGGGAAAAATGCCGGATGAAAATTTCATTTACAGGTAAACGATTTTGGAGCATTGTCTCGGTCATTTCCATACTTGCCGTTTGGAAGCTCCTTTCACTCCTGCCGGGATCTGACTTTGTCCTTCCCTCGCCAGAGAAGACTCTGGTGACCACGCTACGGCTTTTCGGGGAGAAGGGTTTCCTGGCGGTGGTAGGGACTACGGTACTGCGGAGCCTTGCCGGGTTTGCCATTTCCATAGTGTTGGGGATCAGCCTGGGGGTGCTTGCGGGGACCCATTCCCGTTTTAATGCCTTTCTGCAGCCCATCCTGGTTACCATCCGCTCCATCCCTGTCATCGCACTCATCCTGCTCGCCCTGATCTGGTTCAACCCCGGGTCGGTGCCTGTCTTCATCGCCATCCTCACCATGTTCCCCTTCATCTGCATCAACGTCATCGACGGGATTAAAAGTGTGGACAGGGATCTGACGGAGATGGCTTCCTTTTACCGGGTAAGTCGCACCCGGATCATCAGGGAGCTTTACATCCCCGGCATCATGCCCTTCATCATCAGCGGCGCCTCCAGCGCCATGGGCATCGGATGGCGCGCCATCATCACCGGGGAAGTGCTCAGCCAACCCCGCTACGGCATCGGAACCCTCATGCAGGGGGCGCAGACCTTCCTGAATGTCGACGCCGTCATCGCCTGGACCATCGTGGCCGTGGTAATCAGCTTCGCCTTCGAAAGGATAATCCGCTGGGGAGAACATCAACTCACCGCCTGGAAATTCTGACTATGCACCTCGAACTGCATCTTATCAGCAAAGCATACGGAGGGATCATCCTCTTCGAGGATTTCTCCATCGGCTTCGATGAGGGAAAGATCACCTGCATCCTGGGCCCATCGGGATGCGGCAAAACCACCCTGCTGAACATCATCGGGGGAATCATCCCCCCCGACAGCGGCTCTGTCATCGGATTCGTAAATCAGAGAATTTCCTATATCTTCCAGGACCCGCGGCTCCTCCCCTGGAAAACGGTCCGCGAAAATATCGGCTTTGTCCTGTCGCAAGACCTGCCTGCTGCAGAACGCAATAGCATCACCGACCGTTTTATCCGTCTGGTGGAACTCGAAGATTTTGCGGATTATTATCCCGCCAAACTCAGCGGGGGAATGCGCCAGCGGGTCTCCATTGCCAGGGCTTTCGCCTTTCCTTCGGAAGTAATCCTGATGGATGAACCCCTTAAAGGCCTCGATATCAAGCTGAAGCTGAACCTCATCCGCACCTTTTCACGCATCTGGGAAACCGACCGGCGGACGGTGATCTTCGTCACCCACGACGTGGAAGAGTCACTGCTCCTCAGCAACGAAATTCTGGTCATGAGCCGGCCACCCGTTCAAATCCTGGCCAAACAGAAGGTAGAAATAGCCGTGCCTGACCGGTCACTCAACTCAACCCACCTGGCCGGAATTAAAAACCAGTTGATAAAAGTCCTGGAATTCCGGTGAGCACATGCCCCGCCCGCTCTGCGACGGGGAGTTTCAAACATAAGAAAAAGGAAAAACCCACTGATTATTCCGGAATATTCTGTATCTTGTATAGCACTTAATGATCGCCGGTCTGCCTTTTCAATAAACAAATATAATTATGAACAACCTGATTCCCGGTTCAAAACCCGGACCACGTGCAAGTTACCCCCTTTTATCCTCTCTTGCCCTGCTGCTCCTGTTTTTCACATCCTGTAATGCATTGCGGGAAGCCTACACCCTGCTTGAATTCCGGGGAATTGAAAATGTAAACAACTTTACCAAATCCTTCTATCTGGTCAGCACCAGATCGGACAGCCTTCAGCCTGCCGCATTATTGGGCAGCAACGGAGACCTGTTTACGTGCGATGAGGCTGTTTTTGTCTGGAACGGGGACATGGCAACAACTAAGTTCTCATTCAACCGGGACGACAACCTTGTGTTTGTTAATGGAAAAATTTTCCTGATTGAACTCCCCGATAGCGGCATAATGAATTCATGGTCCGCCTATCCGGAGGAATGGGACCTTTCAAACCTTCAGTTTATCAGCATCAATTCACAATCTCCCGGCAATTTCCTGCCCTTTCTGCAAAGTGTTGTCAAAGACAAACCGGATGTGGGATTTCTTTACTCCGGAAATCTGAGTGACCTATCGGGCATACTTCAGGTTTTCAATCCCCGGTATCTGATCGGACCCACTCTTAACCCCGATGATTACGGAATTTTATCCGGGATGACCAATCTCGAAATCCTGATGACGACACCCGGAGACACTATTTTCAGTGAACCTCTGCCGGCAATTCCCTCGTTGAAACAGATTATTCTGTCAGACGTAGAAAGAAATGTCTCCCTGACCAATGAGTTCCTGGCAAACAACCGGCAGATCCAAAAAGTGGTGATCAACAAATCAGGGACCTTTGACCTGGCCATCCTGAATCCTTTGGAAAAGCTGAAAGAACTCTTGGTGTTCGGACCCGATGTGATCCTGCATGGTGATCTGATTAACAACCACCAGAAGCTGGAAGTTGTGTCGGTGACGGGCGTGGAAAGGGTGGTTGATCCCGGTCAGATCAGATTGCCCGCACTCCGCTGGATCTCTGTTGACGGAAAGGTCGTCCAGGAAGAATTCGATGCTTTTATATCATCGAACCCCCGACTGGAAGTCATCGAAATAATTGACAACGACACCGTGAGCAGTTTTCAAAGGTTGGCCACATTGGAAAACCTCCGCGGGCTGATCATTACCGATTCAGTAACCGACATCGAAACCATTAAAACACTGACAAACCTGGAATACCTGTCCCTGCCTGATACCTATCTTCAGGAAAACAAAGCTGAAATCGAAAATGCCCTGTCCGGAACGCGCATTGTGGCCAACCAAGGCTTCTGTCTGGGATCGGGCTGGCTGTTGCTGATCATTCCGCTGATCATCATCATCAGGTTCCTGGACCAAATTCAACGGAACAGAATTCATAAAAGAAAGTTTTCCGGTCTTTAACAATGCTTAAGAAAAACCGGCGGTTGCTGTTGCAGGCTGTAGTAAGCAGCCTGGCGTGCATGGTATTTGCAGGGTTTATCCATTATGAGTTTCCTGTAAGATGGGTGGCACTGCTGGGGCTTTTGGTTCCGGCGTTTATTTTCAGCAGCAATCTAAGCTCACCCGGTGATCTTAAAAAAATAACGGGAGAAGCGATTCACAGAGGGAGGACCTGGTTGTACCTCCTGGTGGGTTCCCTCATGGGTGTGCTCGTTGCCCTCCTGTACCGAAGGTACCTCGACATCAGCCTCCTGCCCGGCTCTTTCTTCTTCTTCACGTTGGTTGCTGCGTTGATCGGGAGCACGGAGGAGCTGGTATTCAGGGGATTCATCCAGGAATACGTCAGACCTGTCAACGGACTGTTATCGGTTGTATTCAGCAGTCTGGCGCATACCGGGTACAAATGTAGCCTCTTTCTCTCCCCAGCGGTCCCTTCGACTGTTGATGTCTGGTTTCTGGCTTACTGGACTTTTATCGTGGGGATTTTATTTTCCGCACTCAGGCATTTTTCCCGGAGTGTTTGGCCTTCGGTGGCTGCCCACGCCCTGTTTGATATTCTGGTGTATGCGGAATATGCAAAGGCTCCCTGGTGGGTTTGGTAATCAGAATTCTGGCAGCTCAGTCCCCCCCTGGGATCCCTCCAGTACCAGAAATTGAAACTCCCCAACGCAGAGCAGCGGGGAAACGAATTCTGCGAAAACGGGATGAGTTCGACGGGTTTCAACACCGGATCTGCCAATAGCGGAGACCAGGCATTAGTGCTTACCTTGCACAAAGAGAGATGTAGTCAATGCGCTCCCCGGAATTTAAAAAGTTAACGTTCGTCGTGCAAGGCACTCCCCATTCCTCGTCGTGGTACTGCCGCATCAGCGGTTCATTTCCCGGCCATTCACAACCCTGTTCCATTTACCAAAAGCAGGGGTTTCCGGTTATACAGGATCGTGGAAATTCTCTTTCAGGAGGGGTAATCCTCCGGGGCGTCTTACATTGTCGGGTACGGATCTCCACCTGTTAAGCAGTCCGTTGAGGTCAGGGATTTCTTAGCAGCGATACGGCGGTGCCGTCATAAGTCACCGAAGCCCGGGGAACTGCCGAAAGGTCAAAGGCTTGCGGTTGCTCTTTGGAGATCCACATCACGTTAAAGGTCCGGGTTTCGGGCATCCCGTTCCAGGATCCCTGGCGTGCCCCGATGGTGAGCTTTCCGGCGGCATCGTCCCAGGTGATGGGAATGGTGCTGAATTCCCCCTTTTCATAGTCATAGTTGACCCCTTCGTCCTCGTAGAGGGTGAAAGCGCCATCCCTGCCGGTGTAGACGTACAGGGTGACGGGGTCGGCTGCTTTTTCAGCGGTACTGGTAATTTCGGGTCCGAAGGGGAGGATGGCTCCTTCACGCACATAAAGGGGCATTTTCTCATAGGGAGCGTCGACGGTGCGGTACTCCCCGCCGGTCAGGAATTGTCCGGAATAGAGGTCGTACCATCCCGTGGCCGCCGGGAAATAGACTTCCCGGGTGCGGGCTTTATATTCATACACCGGGGCCACCATCAGCGAGGGACCGAACATGTACTGGTCGCCGATGTTATTGACGGTTATGTCACCGTTGAAGTCCATCACCAGGGGCCGCATGATGGTATAGTCGTTATGCCAGGTCATGCCTGCCAGGGTATAGACATAGGGCATCAGCCGGTAACGGAATTTGTTGTACCATACCATGGTTTTGTAGGCGGGATGGTTTTCGGGGGCGATGTTGTAGATTTCGCGGAAGGGGAACTGTCCGTGGCTGCGATAGAGGGGGCAGAATGCCCCGAACTGGTGCCAGCGGGTGTTCAGCTCGCGCCACTCCTCAAGGTCTTCGGAACCTTCCCGTGCCCGGGTGTAACGGTTTTCGACGCAGAAGCCGCCGATGTCCATGGTCCAGTAGGGAATTCCCGAGATGGCGAAATTAAGTCCGGCGGAGATCTGAGCTTTCATATCCTCCCAGCGGGTGCCTATGTCGCCGCTCCAGGTGGCCGTGGAATAGCGCTGCAATCCGGGGAATCCCGAGCGCGTGAGCAGGAAAACCCTCCGGTCAGGATCGGCTTCCCTCTGGCCGTTGTAAATGGCTTCGGCATTCACCAGGGCATAGGCGTTGAAATATTTCGCGGAAGGCCCCAGGGCAGTAGGAGTCATCAGCGACTTCCGGTAGTTGATGCTGGCATTGGAAAGGATGTCGGGTTCCGAAGCATCCATCCACCAGGCGTCAAAACCTTTGGGGTAGAGGTTCTCCTTCATCTGGTTCCAGAAGAGTTTCCGGGCTTCTGGGTTGTAAGCATCATAGAAGGAGCCGATATACCCTCTGCCGACCCAGTCACGGATGCTGTCCCGGGTGGCCCGGCGGTACATCCACCCTTTTCCGTCGAAAGCCTTGTAATGGTCGGTGGTATAATAAAATTTCGGCCATACTGAGATCATGATGCGGGCGTTGAGGCGGTGGACACTGTCGACCATAGCCGTGGGATCGGGAAAACGGGCGGCATCGAACTGGTGCGATCCCCAGGAGTCTTCGGGCCAGTAGAACCAGTCGAGAACGATGTTGTCGAGGGGAATGCCGCGCTGGCGGTATTCGTTGACGGCTTCCAGCAACTCGTCGCCGGTTTTGTAACGCTCGCGGCTCTGCCAATATCCCATTGCCCATTTGGGCATGATCTGCGCTTTCCCGGTAAGGGTGCGGTAGCCGCTGATCACCTCGTCACTGTTGTTCCCCCTGATGAAATAGTAGTCGATCTGGTCCCCCATTTCCGACCAGAAGGAAAGGGCGTTCTGCTCTTCCGCAGGACGGGGACTCAGTACCTTCAGCCCTAAGTAGGAGATCCCGCCGTCGGGTCGCCACTCCACCTTCACAGGATACCGCCTGCCGGCTTCCATCTCCTTCTTGAACTTATAACTGTTTGGATTCCAGGCCGTACGCCACCGCTCGGAAACCACCGGCTCCCCGTCAAGCCACACCTTCGTGTAGCCGGCATAGTAAAGCTTGAAATGGAAGAGGCCGCTTTCGGCAGGTTCCATTTCTCCTTCCCAGACGATCGTGGAATTGTTGAAGCGGAACCCTTCGGGGAAATTCTTTACTGTCTCCAGATTTTCGTAGTCTATGGCGGCTTCCGTCCTTTCCACGAAGATGTTTCCGGGGTCGGAATTGGTGAGGTAGGTGGCTGTCAATCCGCCCTCTTCTCCTTTGGCATTGTAAAGTTTGAAAAGGTCAAGGTTGGCATATTCACGCGGATCGCCAAACCTGGAAAGGGAGTAGTTGTCCCACAGGATGGCGTAATTGCGGTCGGAAACCACCACCGGAAGCGATATCTTGGTGTTGTACTGGAAGAGCTCCTCATTGCGCCCTTTGTAGTTGAACTCGTCCGACTGGTGCTGTCCCAGCCCGAAAAAGGCTTCGTTGGCGGGCGATTCCCATACCTGCTGCATGGTGTACCCCTGGGTGCCTTCCGCCTCGAAGGGTGTAAAACGGCGTCCTCCTTCCCGCTCCTGTAAAAGCAAGCTTCCGTCTTCACCGGTGAAGGTGACCTGCCCAGTGGCCAGCGACACCCTGGCATTCACCCCGGAAGTGGCCACAATGATGGATCCTTCCTCTTTGAGGACCGTGAACTGCGGTGTTGTCTCCTGATCGATGACCACCAGGCTTCCGGCTTTGCTGAAGCTTTTCCCGGGAACCGCGGTCACCCTGATGATGTTGTCGTTGACGACGCTGACCTTCACCGTCGATGCTTCACTTTTAGAAGCGGCTTTCAGCCGGATGACCGCCCCGTTCTGCGTTTTTTCCCAGGATTGTTGGGTACAGGATGCCAAAGCCAGGCACATGACCACCAGGAGCCATAGTTTCTTCATAGGTTACAGGTTAAATTAATAATCCCGGCGGAAATTCGTCATTCCTTTCCGGGTCCGATTTCAGCCAAAAATAGGAAATTATCTCAAAATGTAACGCTTCCCTTAAAAAGGGTTACCGGTTCTTTCTGCCGCGGATCATCCAGGATTACCCGGAATCCGGGATTTGTGCCATCCGGAAAACCGGTAAAAAGAAACTCCCAGGTGTAATAACACATGCATCTGCAATAGCAGTTTTCTTGCGGATAGTTGCACTGGTCGGTGAGCGTGACGATGAGGGAGTCGTTCAGGAGTATGTGTTCCGTTCTGAAGGGGGCGCAGCAGATGTAATTGATGCCGGTGAACATAACCAGGGTATCCTTCCGGATGCTGAAAATCACCGTGTCGCTACTTTCCGCGGCGGCGCTCTTCTGGTTAACAAATCCCATGTTGTTACAACCTCCCGGGATGGTTTTCACCAGGGTTATGGCTGCCGGTTCGGCATGGTCACCGTTGTCACTGCTGCAGGCGGCTGCCATCATGAGGATGGTCACGGCCAATGTCATTAACAAGTGTTTCATTTTGCTGTGGAATGGTATTTATTACTTTAGACGGGATTCAATGCCAAAAAGTTGCTTTTGATCCGGGAATTTTCAATAGGCCCTGCATGGCCGGCATCATGGGGTCAGATACCGGGCTGCAATATCATTGTAAATACGGAGCAAATCATTCACTTCTCCCTGGCGGCTTGTGGTGGTCTCTCCCCAGCGGAAGGGTTCCCAGATGCAGGTGCCCTTGCCCATGTCGCCGGGAAGGCTGAAGACAATGTCGTGGATTTCCTTCTTGTACCAGGAGTATTCCACCACGTTGAGGGGTTTGTGGTACCGTTCCGCAAGTGCCAGCAAATTGGCTTTCAGGTCGTCGAGGGTTCCGTGCCACCGCGGATAGTAAGAGAGCCCGATGATGTCGAACCGGACGCCCCGGGCGATCATGTTGTCGAGCCAGAAGACTGACTCGTCATGCTGTCCGCCGAGGGCTATGTGCATCATGACGGGTATCGCGGGGTCGACCGATTCCACGGCTTCCACCCCGGCCCGAAGCAGGGCCGCCAGGTTGTCGGGATTCCCGATATGCCCGTCGGGCCAGAGCATCCCGTGGTTGATCTCGTTACCCACCTGCACCATGGCGGGCATCGTTCCCTGCAATTTCAGCGCGAGCAACACCCTGGCCGTATGGACCGCCAGGGAATCCTTCAGCGCGCCGAAATTCCCGCTGGCCCAGGCCTGCGGCTTGTTCTGCTGCTGCGGGTCAGCCCAGTAATCGCTGTAATGAAAGTTGAGCAACAGCTCCATTCCCGCTTCCTTTACCCGTTTGGCCATCGCCAGGGTATGTGAAAGTCCGCAGTACCCCTTTCCCGGGGAATAGCCCTTTTCATTTCCGGGATTCACGAAAATCCGCAGTCTGACAGTGTTGAAGCCATGGTCGCGCAACAGGAGGATGCCATCTTTTTCCACCCCGTTGTCGAAGAGTTTGCGCCCCTGGTCCTCCATCTCGGGAAGCCATGAGATGTCGGCGCCGATCATGCGGTCAATGGGTTTGGTGGTGCGTGGGAGCTGGCTTTCGTCGGGCGTCATCATCAGAAAATCGCCCGGAAGGGTGTGCAACTCGTGGGAGCCGGGCCACAGCTTTCCGGAGGAGGCTTCCACCTTTACCTTCCCCGGTGTGGTGCCGGTGACGAAATAAAATGCGGCTTCTCCCCCCTTGAGGATGAATTGTGCTGTCGTTCTGCCTGCCGTGTCGGCAGTGATTTCCAAAGGTTTTCCCCGCAGGTCCGTCATTGTGCCTTCCCCGTCAATCGTAATCCTGATGGTATCCTTTGCCGAAAGGATCTCCCTGCCCAGACTGTCGGCCACCGTGAGCCGCATCATCGTTTGGTCGGCGCCATTGGCACGCAGGGTGGTGCTGTAACTGGTCAGCATGACGTGAACCGGCTTTCCGCTTTCCACCTGCCGCACCGATGCGTATTCTTCCGATGTTTTCCCTCCGGTTTGTCCGGATGGTCCGGCCTGGCACCCGGCCAGAATGACCACTGCCAGAAGCGATATCACGATTTCCATTTTCATGCCTGGTTTATTTATCACAAAATTAACCCTTTTAACGACGTGCTGAACGATTTTCGGGTCAAACCACCCGGAAAACCTCCCGGAGGGACAAGGTCAGGAAACCGGAGATCCGGAATACCCTGAAAACCATCGAAAACAAATTTGTCCACACTTCGCTGGAACATTACAACCGCTTCACCGTGGTCAACTTTGGAAAGGTCAAAATCCTGCGGAAGGAACAGAATGGCATCTTTCTGGTCCTCGACCATGAGCCCGATTTATGGAAGTATTTTCCATGTCTGCGGTTTTCCTGCCTGAATTTCAAGTTTTTCAGAATATACTTTTCTCCTCCCTTTCAGGCCAGGAAAGCGGCGCTTTTTCGGAAAACCTCCCGGAAGGAGGCCTCCACCAGCGGTAGGTCGGCACGTCCCGTGGCCGGAAAAGGTGTTTCATGGCTGTATTCGAAAGGGAAGTCGAGCAGTTCAAAACACTCACCGGCAAGCTTCTTACCCATACAGGCTTCAACTCCGGAATAAGGCATTACCTTGTCTTTCAGAAGGGAGATCCCCGAAATCCTGCTTTTAAAGGAATCAAAAAAACGTTCTCTCTCCTCCTGATGGATTTCAGGCCTGATCATGGCATTGAAAGCCCTGATCAATCGGTCGTCTTCATTATCGGTCCGGGGATTCCCGTTGGACACCAGGGTAAACCATTCTTCACAATAAAACCGGAGCACCCGTTCATAGGCCACTTTGTCCATGATATGTTTCGATTCACCGTACATGTGTCTGAATATGGCTCCTCCGCAAAAGATAAAAAGCCGGGTAGAGGAAAAAAGGTTCCCGGGGTTGGCCATCAGCATGATTTCTGCAAGAAAGGAGCCTATGGAATAGGCAAACAGGTCGATTTCCGTTCCGGGGGGGAAAAGCGGATGTTTTCCCTCACCGATCTGACGGGTAAGCTTCAGGATATCCCCGATGGTTTGCCTGCCACTCTGATAAAATCTGAGGGGTTCTTCCGTCAGCCGTTCGCTGAGTAAGGCGTTGGCAAAACTGAGCGATCCGGGATTGCCCGATTTTTTCCTGCGGATTTCTGCTAACTGGTTCATGTTTCTTGGATTCAGCCAGGCTGAAGGTCCCCGGTTCATATGAAAGGCTATCGGGAAGAGAATGACTGGGTTTCGCGTGTTGAGTGCAAGGTATTCTGCCCATACCAGGTATTTATCCCAGTACCGTTCATTTAAACCATGGAGCAGGAGAAGAACTCTTTTCCCGGAATTTGTTTTCCGGGGGATAAAAACAGGATAGTTGAACCTGCGGTTTTCCTCGACAGCCTCATCCTGCCTTAACAACTCGTCCTGGATTGTTCCGGCAGGCCCCGCACCCGCCGATTCAAAAACAAACTGCTCAACCCGGAATCCACGTGATTCCTCATCAGCCCTGAGACCATTACTGAAGGGTTTGAACCACCCTCCGGGCTCCAAAAAACGTTCGCCCATTTCTATTTTTTTTCAATCAGGCCATCCTCGCAGGAGAACCTTTCCTTGCAAAACAAAACCACAAAACAAAGGGCTCCAAATAAATGGGACGGGTGTCCGTCAAAGGGGGAATAAACCGTCATACAGGGATAAAAGGGGCCATTATGGGGTGAATGATGAGAAGAACCCTTTTTTAAATAGGGAGAATAGGCTACTTTTACCGATGAAATCCTGCTTCCGGAGTATCGGGGAAAAGCAATTTCATGAGCATATGAATCAGAGAATCCCGGAATACCTCTATGAAAAGGGAAATATCACCCGGCTGATATTCTTTACAGCACTGTTTGCCCTGGTATTTATCAATATTTACCAGCCCTTTGGTGCGCAAAACTGGTTTCCTGTCTCTGAAATCATGTTTTTTCTCTTTTCCAGCATGATTATCCTCACCGGCGTGCTCGTGGTAGTGGTCAGCAGGATTCTCATGATCCGCCATGGCCGTAAAAAAGGGCTGCTGATGTGGCAGTATGCCCTGTGGATTCTTGCAGAGATTGTGGCCATGGCCATGTTCTATACTCTTTTTGAAAGGATGATCCTCCACGACTTGAGATCCTTCAGGGAGATGTTCCGGCAATCGTTTATCAATACCTCCCTGGTCCTGTTGTTACCCTATTCCATTCTATGGCTTTATTTTGCCCTGCGGGATAAGGTTAAAAAGCTGGAGATTCTCAACAGCGGCAAAACTGAACCGGGAATTCCCCTCAACCAGATGCTTAACTTTACTGATGAAAAGAAGGAACTCCGGCTTTCGGTGCGTCACGACCAGGTTTTCTGGATCGAATCGGCCGATAACTACATCAGGGTATTTTACCTGAACAAAGGGAAAATGGCCGCTTTCATGATCAGAAACACGCTGAAAACCATCGAAAACAAATTTGTCCACACTTCACTGGTACGTTGCAGCCGCTCTGCCATTGTTAATTTTGACAAGGTGAAAGTACTCAGAAAGGAACAGAATGGCATCTTTCTGGTCCTCGACCATGAGGAAGTCCCCGATATTCCGGTATCCAAAACCTATGCATCCAGGGTATTGGCCCGCTTTTCAGAATCGGCCTGACAGGATGCCGGTGGGCAACCCGGTTCCTTTACCCCAATTCCGCTCCCTGCGCCCGAAACGGATACCCCCGCTCAGATTGATTTATTAAAAAAAATAAATACATTTGTTTTTTGATCATTGTGACATAAAAATGACCTGTAAGCTTATGATTTGTCAGGTGTCATTGTTCCCTGCCGGCCTGATCTGATTTGCCGGAAAAATCGTATAGTGGATTAACGAAAAAGGAAAAAAACAAAAAAATGAAGAAAAAATCTTCTTTGCTGGTATTCATATGGGTGATAATCATTTCGGGAGGGTTTCCCGGATGTGATCCTCAAAAGGACTATTATGCAAGGCCCGAATTTCTGGCTCCTCCCATTTATCAGCAGTTGCAGGATTCGGGGGTTTTTACCCGTTATCTGTATTGTGTCGATAAATCGGGCTATGACAAAACCCTGAAAGGAGCCGGTTATTATACGGTTTTTGCACCTACCGACGAAGCTTTCACGAAATTTCTGGCTGAAAACGGATTTGCTTCCGTTGAAGAGATCCCCGCTGAGTTGGCCACCAAAATCGTAACCTATTCAATGTGTGTCAGTGCGGCATCTTATCAACAAATCGATGATTTCCAGACCTCCTCGGCGCTCGTGACCCCTGAAAACAAAACCGACCTGGCATTTAAACGGACTACGTTGAATTACAAGTGGGTTTACTCCGATTTTGACCATGTTGCGCAGGTGACACGCGATGTTATTGATATGAATGCCGTGGAGTCGGAAGTTTCGGTGCGCGGTAATTTTGAACTTGATGACTATAACCAGAAGAACATTCCCGTCTTTACCAGCAGCTTCATGGCGAAGAAGAACCTGTTGGCCGCCGATTACAAATATTTCTATCCCAATGCGGAGCTCACTGATTTCAATGTGTCTGATGCCCGGGTAGTAAAAAGGGATCTCTGGGCCGAAAACGGGATCATTCATGTTGTTGACAGGGTGATTGTTCCCCTGGACAACCTGGAGGAGATTCTGGCCAAAACGGATGAATGCGGTGAATTCCGGGATCTCCTGAACAGGTACATGGTGAGCTATACGCTGGCCGGCGAGGCTTTTCAGCTGAAATACGAACAATCCTCAGGCATCAGAAAAGAAGTTTATATCAAAGATTATCCGCAGGCCAGTTTTGCCCTGAACTGTGAAAATTTCCTCAAATTCGGGGGAGGATCGGAGATGGATGCCCAGATTGACGGATGGACACTTTTTGCCCCGTCGGACGAGGCCATGACGAAATTCTACAACGATAAATTTTTCAGGTTCGGCTACAACTCCCTTTCCGAGATGCCGGCATTTGTCATTCAGGAGTTTGTCAACGCCCATCTCTTCCGCACCACGGTCTGGCCTTCGAAATTTGCCATCACCACCAACCCTTACGGTGAAGAGGCGCGTTTCGATGCCAATGCCGATGTCATCAAGGCAAAAATCGGCAGCAACGGGATCTTTTATGTCGTCAACCATGTCCAGAATACCAATGCCTTCAACACCGTCCTGGGCGATATCATCCTGAATCCCGACTATTCGCTGATGTACCAGGCACTGTATGATCTCGAACCCCTGATTGCGACCCTGAAAAACCCGATCAGCAGTTACCTGTTGTTTCTGGTGACCAACGATCAGATGACAAAGGCTGGTTTTAAATACAATCCGGCGTCCCTGGCGTGGGAATTCACCGACGACCCGAACCGGCCGGACCTCGGGACCCATCCCAGGACAGCCCTGTCGCGGTTTATATACATGCACATTGTCCTGCAGAATGTGGAAATGATGGCCGACGGTGTTGACCTGATCAACGGAACGGGTGTCCTCAAAACCTATGGCGACGAATATATCAAATACAACAAAGGTGAGATTTCGGCGGGAGGAAATCCTCCCGCCCAGCGTCCCAGGATCACCTCGGCCATTGACAGTAAGCCTGAAAACGGAAGATCCTACACCCTGGACAAACCGTTGCTTTTTTCCAACGGCAATATCGGTGAGATCCTTTCGGTATCCTCCTTGACTTCCCGGTTACGTGCCACCACCCTGTTGCGCTACCTCGAAAAAATCGCCGCCGCCAACTATTTCAACGATGACGGTGAAACGGTCTATGTTCCCGATTGTATTTTCAATGCAACCACCCGGGCGATCAAGGACATCCCCAATACGGATGTCATCACCGTATTTTTGCCCAACGACCCGGCCATGACCTCCGCTGCCAACAGCGGCGTCCTGAAACCCCTGGCGAGTTTTGCACCCAATGGCAACGAAAATGTCCTCGGGGAGGACAATATGGCGCTGGGCCAGTTCCTGAAATACCATATCGTTAAAGGGAATATTCCCGTGGGAGAGAGCAGTGTGGGAGAATACACCACCTACAGGAAACTCGATGACGGAACCTATGCTACCCTTTTTGTGAACTGCGCGAAGGGAAATCCCGGCTCTATCACCATTACCGATGAAAAAGGGCGTACCGCGAATGTGATTACCAGCTCCACCACCACCTACAATATTTTGGGGAACAGGGCTATTGTCCATGTGATTGACAACTATCTGACTTATTGACCTAAATCTGCTTCGACATGAATAAACGAACAATCCTATTGGCAGGTATACAGCTTCTCCTGTTTACGGCTACGGTTTTCGGGCAGACTCGTTTCATTGTCCGCGGAAAGGTGAGCGATCAGACCGGAGGGCTTCCGGGGGTGACCGTGGTAGAGATGGACAGGAACAACCGTATTGCCACGGGGACTTCCACCAATATCGATGGAGAGTATGTTATTTCGATGACCGACGCCGCCAATAAACTTCAATTTTCGTTTGTCGGTTTCAAGGAACAGATTCTGGAAGTCAGGGGAAGGAACAGAATTGACGTGGTTCTGGAAGAAGATGTTTATACCCTTGAGGCCATTGATGTGGTTGCGCAGAAGGTGACCAATATCGGTATGGTCAACATTCAGGAGCGTGACCTGGCCATGCCGGTGGCCCGTCTTTCCGCCAGGGAGTTTGAAGATGTGCAGGCTTCTTCGATCGATGAAGCCATGCAGGGGCGTTTGTCGGGGGTGGATATAGCCTCCAACTCGGGTGACCCCGGCGCCGGAATGTCAATCCGCATCCGGGGGGTGAGCACCCTTTCGGCCAACTCCAATCCGATGATTGTCGTGGACAACATTCCCTATGAGGTGTCCATCTCTTCCGACTTCAGTTTCAGCACGGCCAACGAAGAGGGGTATTCCCAGATGCTGAACATCCCTGTCGACGATATCATGGAAATCACCGTTTTAAAGGATGCCGCCGCCACCGCCCTGTGGGGAACCAAGGCCGCCAACGGGGTGTTGATGATTACCACCAAGCGGGGAGCCAAAGGAAGGGAACCGGTCATCTCTTTCAATTACCGGGGAACCTTCTCCAAAAATCCCGGGCATATCCCCATGCTCAACGGTGACGAATACTCCACCATGATCCTGGAAGCCTACCAGAATTCCTATGACGTCCCGCTGAATACCAGCCTCCGTAAAGAGTTCCTCTATTCGGCCAATGATCCTTATTATTTTTATAACTACGGCGCCAATACCGATTGGATGAAAGCCATCACCCGCAACGGCCGTACCGGCAATTACGATTTTTCAATCACCGGAGGGGGCAACAAGGCGTTTTACCGCTTCTCGGTGAATTACCAGGACCAGGTGGGAACAACGCGCGGTACCGACATGAACAGGTTGTCTTCCCGTTTGAACCTCGATTATTTCATCTCCGACAAGCTGAAAATGCGTGCTGACTTCTCCATCGCCCACAGCAATACGAATGCGAATTACCGGAGCGATTTGCGGAGTGTGGCATACAAGAAAATGCCTAACATGTCAATCTATGAATACGACGCTTACGGCCATCTGACCGGAAATTACTTCTCTCCCGAAAGCAACGCCCAGGGTACCTATCCGAGTACTTACAATCCTGTGGCGATGGCAAATGACGGAGTTAACCGGATCCTGAACGATAGGATCACCACCAAGTATTCCCTCTATTACGATATTCTCAAGGGATTGCGGTATACCTTTGACATCTCCTTCGATGTCAATACCAACAAAAACAAGACTTTCCTCCCTCAAACGGCCACGGGGAAGGCCTGGACCGATTTATCGGTAAACAGGGCGTATGATTTTGACGGCGACAATTACTATATCTATTCCAACAACATGCTGACCTATGCCCGGAACTTCGGGGGAAAGCACGATCTCTCCTCTTCGTGGAACCTCATGACCAACGAGCGGATCGGGAATGCTTACCGGATTACCACTTCCAATACCGTTTCCCCGAGCCAGCAGGATCCGTCGAATCCTTCCAAAGTGAATGAAAGCGGACTGGGACCCGGGTCGGAACGCACCCGGGGACGCGACATCGGATCAGCCCTGATGGTGAATTACAAATACGGCGACCGCTATATTGTCAGCGGGGGAGTGCGTTACGAAGGAAACTCCCGTTTTGACGAGTACAACCGGTTTGCATGGTTCCCAAGCCTCTCCCTGGCCTGGAGGCTCTCCGGCGAAGAGTTCATGAGACCCTTCAGCCGATGGATGAATGATCTGCGGTTCCGGTTCAGCTACGGCGAAAACGGCAATCCGCCACGGTACGAAGGCATGTTCTTCAGCAATATCGGCTCCTTTAACTGGAACTATTTGGGAAACAGCGCTATCTATACTTCCAACATGGCACTCAAAAGCCTGAAGTGGGAATCTATTCATACCTATAATTACGGAATCACCGCTGACTTCTTCGACAGCCGCATCTATTTTGAAATCGACTATTACCTCAACAAAACCAAGGATATGTTCGGATACAATATTCCGGTCCAATCCTCATCGGGATATTCATCCAAAAGCATTGTCAACCTGGGAGCCATGGATAACGTGGGATATGACTTTTCCCTGAAGACTGTGCCCGTTCTTAAAAAAGATTTCAAAATGACCTTTGACATCAATATTGCCCGGAATTACAATGTGCTCCGCGAATTGGCCGACGATTATTCCAATGTCAGGAATGTTACCATCAGTAACGGTTTATATCAGAATATCGCGCAGATTGACAATCCGGCAGGTTCGTTTTACGGGTACCGTTACAAGGGGGTATATACCACCGAAGAGATGCTGATCGCCCGCGATGCCGACGGAAACAAAATCACCAACCCCAACGGGCAGGAGGTTAAAATGGTGTACGATTTCGATAATACCCGCTACTATTTTGAACTCGGCGACGCCATGTACGAAGACGTGAACCACGACGGCAATATCAATGCCAGCGACATCGTTTACCTCGGCAACGCCAATCCCGCCTTTACCGGCGGTTTTGGTTCCATGATCTCATACAAAAATTTTTCGTTAAACAGTTTCTTCTATTACCGGTATGGCAATGACATCATCAACAGGACCCGGATGTTTGGAGAAGCGATGTTCAGCTATGACAACCAGTTGAGATCGACGTTGCGACGATGGCGAAAGCCGGGCGATGAGACCGATATTCCCCGTGCGCTTTACCGTACCGGATATAATTACGTCGGTTCTGACAGGTTCGTGGAAGACGGTTCCTTCCTCCGCCTGAAATACATCACACTGACCTACCGTGTTCCCGGAAAATTCGCTCAAAAACTGGGCTGTAAAAGCATCAGGGTTTCAACAACCCTTAACAACCTGCTGACTTTTACCAATTATAGCGGGCAGGATCCGGAGATTACCATCCGGTCGGCCGACGATGTGATCTACACGGTCGGATACGACGATTCCAACACGCCCCGTTCCCGGGACGTGACCTTTATTCTTGCCATCACTTTATAACGGAGGAGAGGTGCTATGGAAAAAACAACAATACACCGAAAAGCAATGAAACGAATCCTGAATATTGTCCTGGGTTTGGCCTTCCTGGTTGCGGCCGGTTCCTGCTCCGACTGGTTGTATCTTGAACCCGAGGACGGGGTGATCGTTGACGAATTCTGGAATTCACAGGCTGACCTGAAAGCCGGCGTGATGGGGTGTTATGCTTCCATGCTTGGAAATAACGTTTCAGGCTCACTGAGCGTTACCGAACTGATGTTCTACTGGGGTGAAATCAGGGCCGACATGCTGATGCGCTTTAACAACACATCCCAGGACTTTATCCTGATATGGCAGGGGGATATCAAATCGACCAACGGATTTTGCAAATGGAATTCACTGTACCGGACCATCAACTACTGCAACAATGTGCTCGAAAGGGCACCTGTTATTCTGGAACTGGATGCTTCCTTTTCCCCGGAACTGATGAACCAGTACCGGGCCGAAGCCTTGACCATCAGGGCGCTGATGTACTTTTACCTCACCCGCACCTTTGACCGTGTGCCGCTCATCCTCCAAGCCACCAATTCCGATTTGCAGACCATAACAGCCGGCAAAGCGGAACGGCAGGCCATCTGGGATCAGATTGAAGCCGACCTCCTCGAAGCTGAGAAACACATCCCTTTCTCTTACGATAACGTCGCTGAAGATAAGGGACGGATCACCAAGTATTCGGTATGGGCCATCATGGCCGATTTCTACCTCTGGATTGAACAGTATGCCAAATCGGAAGAAGCCTGCAACAAGATCATCAATTCAGGCCGATTCTGGCTGGTGCCGGGGAACCTGGACTGGCTCTCCAATCTCTATGTGAAAGGGAACAGCCCTGAAGGAATCTTCGAATTGCAGTTCGACGTCGATATCCTGAATCCCTTTTTCAACACTTTCCGCACCCGGTCCAATTATCGCGCACACCCCGACGTGATGGAATTCTTCTGGCCTACCGATCCATTTCTGGCCAATGCCGACAGCGCCGATATCAGGGGGGATAAGGGAGCCTACAATTCGAGCCGCAATTTTTCGATCTGGAAGTACATAGGCCGTGATCGCACCTTTGAACTTACGGCAAATGAGGCCACCTCCAATTTTATCGTTTACCGCTATGCCGATATCCTGCTGATGAAAGCTGAAGCCATCGCTGCCGGACTAACCGCCGATGATCCCGCCCGGAGCAAAGAGGCACTCGACCTCATCAGAATGGTCCGCCGAAGAGCAAACGCATCGGCTCTGACCGATGAGGGAGAACCCACCGGACGGGATGGACTGATGATGTATATTCTGAATGAACGCGCACGCGAATTCGCTTTCGAAGGAAAACGGTGGTTCGACCTGATGAGGTACGTCAAAAGAGACAATCACAGAAACCTCCAGGTACTGAAAAATATCTACCAGCTGAGCGCCCCTCCCGACAAACTGCTCTCCATCCAAAGCAAGCTGAACGATTTTAACAGCCATTACCTGCCTTTGCCGCAGGCCGATATTGAGGCAAGTAACTCGCAATTGGAGCAAAATCCTTTCTATAAAGAGTAATCACAATATGAAATATGTGGAATTCATAACGTTCCCCGTTAGCAGTTCAAACCGTACAACACCTATATAATAAAGCACCATGTACAAAATCAAATATCGCATCATCCTCCTCCTCGCTGCCCTGGCAACGCTTTTTTCCCTGAAAGGTTGCCAGGAACCGGAATGGGTTGAACGGACAAATTTTGAGATCCTGATCGGGGAGTATCTGGAAAACAGCCCCGATTCATTCTCGATATTCGTGGATATGCTCAGGCAATCACAAACATTGGCATTCCTGAAAGCTTACGGCACCTACACCTGTTTTGCCCCTACCAACGATGCATTTCAGAAATTCTTCGCCGAAAAGGGGATCTCCGGACTCGAAGGTCTCGAGGCAGAGACTAAGAAAAACCTTGTCCGTTATTGTGTGATTTCCGACACTCTCAGTTCCGAAACATTTTCTGACGGAAGAATGGTCACTCCGACTCTTCTGGGCCAGTATCTGACCTACGGAACCTATTTCGAAGAAGGCAGGGTTGTGGGTAAGATCAACAAAAAAGCGGTGATCGGTCAAATGGATGTCAGGGTTCTCAACGGCATCATCCACGTCATGAACGATGTCCTGGAACCTGAATCCAAATCAATCGCCCAGTATGTGAGCAGCCTTGAAAGCTGTTCCATCTTCTCGGAAGCTTTGCGGGAAACCGGTTTGTTCGATCTCCTCAACATCCTTCCCGATGCGGAATCCGACACCGTCTGGATGACCCTCTTTGCCGTTCCCGACGAGGTTTACAAAGCCGACGGCATCCTTTCGGTCGATGACCTCAAAGAGAGGTACCAAACCGAAGAGAGACCCAACGGGCTGTACGATTATTTGGCCTACCACATTCTGTATGATCAGTACCTGTTTGTCAACGACCTGATTTCTTCCAAAGTGGTATCTACCCGGGTTCCTTCGGAAGTGCTGACCATCCGTACTATCGGACAGAGCGTCCTTGTGAATGACGATATTTTTGCAGGTGTGCATGAACCGGGCTATGAGATCAACCGCCCGTTGTCGGACCAGACTGCCGCCAACGGGGTGATCCATTTCATGAAAGGGAATTTCTTCATCAAGGTGCGCTATCCCTTTGCCGTTTACTGGGATGTCTGCGAACAGATGGAAATCATGAAAATGCCCGGGGTCTTCCGCAAAACCGGAGCATCAGGATTGCAGAACGGACAAATGGCAAATATCAGCTGGGAGAACGAAACGGCTACCATCGACTACAACGTAGGGGCCATCAACGGCGTATCTCACCACATTTTCAACGATTACTTCTACATCTATTTCAGGCCTGAGATTGTCAAATCGATAAAACTAAAAACACCCACCCTGGTGAAGGGATTCTATAACATATGGTATTGTGCCAGGACCCAGACCTCTTCGGCACGGCAATACCGCGCGTATGTCTATTTCAACGGGGAACAGACTACCCGAATTATCGACGGTTCAAAGGCCTACAACAGTTTCGGCGGCAACTATATCACTGACGGACAGTTGAATATGAATGGGTTTAAGATTTACCAGTACAATCCCTCCGATTTTGTGGTGACCGATCCGGCTACGATCCCTGACCTGATCGCAAAAGGACGTTCCGAAAACTGGCTCAACAGTGCGGCATGGTCGAGATATGCAGGCCAGCTGGCCGGTACGGTGGAGGTGAAGGAGACAGGACCCCAAACCATCGAATTCGTGGCCACCGCCGGCGGAAACGGGAGTTATATGTACCTCGACATGATCCAGTTCATCCCGGTCGACGAAGACCAAAACTGGCCCAGGATTAACGTGAAGGATGGAACATTCGTCTATAAGGAAGATCTTGAAAACGGAAACTTCCCCCAATAAGAATGAGAAAAATGAGTGCTATGGAAAAAAATCGCCTGATCATCCTCTTTCTTGTGTCACTGCTGCTGGGCACCTGTACCGACGCGTGGGAGGAACATACCCGGATCAACGACAATGTGTCACAGGAAACCATTCTCGACTATCTCGAAGCTCACAGTGAATTCTCCCAATTTACAGGGCTGTTGAAAAGCGTGGGGATGGAAGGGAATTTCAGTTATCCCGGTTTGTTCACGTTGTATGCCCCGACCAACAGCGCCATGGAAAAGGTAAGTGCCGGAATGATAGACAGCGATGAGAAAAAGAAACTCTTTGTCAGGAACCATTACCTCAACGGCGTATATTCCGTCAGCTCCGACAAGGAGAAGATGTTTTTAACCATGAAGAGCGGCAAGGTCCTGGAATATGACCCTTTGAACAAAACCATCGGCGGGATGGGAATTGACGCTTCGATAGAGGCGGTTGTTTCTAACGGGAACATCCAGGTTATTGACGAGCCGTTGGTCCCCAAGTTTCATATCTGGGATTTCATTGAGCTGGAGGCCCCCCGGAACGAATTTGTTCGCTTCCTCAATTCATTGACTTCGCAGGTCTTTGACACCCAAAATTCAGTCCAGACCGGCATCGACAGCCAAAACCGCCCTGTGTATGACACCGTTTGGGTGAAACAAAACCTGTTCCTGAAAAATATCGCCGATCTCTCGTCCGAAGATTCCCTGTTTACAATGCTGCTGATCTCCGACGATGTGTTCATGGATCAGTTTGCGAAATTTGAGAGGAGTTACCGGGTCGACGACAAGATTTCCAATGCAATACCCACGCAACGGGATAGTATGAACATCAAAATGATGATTGCCCGAGACCTTGTTTTCCGCGGAAAGCACCCGTTACAGGGGAGCCCCGACACCCTGGTCTCCTATTTTGGGGTGAAGGTACCTTTCGTCAAACCGGCAGTGACCTCTTCCTATCAGGCCAGCAACGGCTACGTATACACCGTCTCGGACTGCAATGTGAAACGGGAGCATAAGATCCTTCCAATCCTGATGGAGGCCGAGGATTGGATTTACAGTTACCGGGGCACTTCCGGAACCCCCCATCCTTATTTCCGGGAAAGGGAGAATGCCTCGGGCGGTTCCGATTTTATCCTCGACAACTCACACGGAAGCCAGAAACTTACAGGTGCCCTCTTTAAAGGTCCTCTGGTTTCTTCCATCAAATACCGTGTCAAGATCAGGGCGATCAACGATTTCAGGAAATCCTACAGGGTTCCCGACGAATCGGTTGAGTTACGTCAATTCCTGGGACAGGTATCCATCACCCGGAACCCGGTAACCAACATGATCACCAATATTTCTTCGGTTACCAATGCCTTCAGGACGGATACCCTTTACGGCAGGCCCGATTTCTTTTATGATCCTGCCGATGTCAACACCTATTATGTCCCCATTACCAAAACCCGGTATGCTCCGCTGGAAAATGCCGCGGACGACGAACTTGACCTGGGGTATTACGATTTTTCCCGTTCCGACAGCGTCTTTTTCCGGTTGGTTCCTTTTGCGGGAGGAATGGCCGTCACAGCCGATTATTTCCGTTTGGTGCCGATATTTGAATAAACTGAAAAATTGCCTACCATGAACTATTTGCTAAAAATACTGATTGCCATTGGCTTCATTGCAATTCAACCGGATGTGTCGGCACAAGAAACAGCTTCATCGGGCATCAGGGTCAGCGGTGAAGTTTTCAGTGTCCTTACCGGCAAGCCCGTTGAACTCGCCCTGGTCAATTGCGGCGATTTTTCATCCACTTTCACCGACGAAAAAGGGGAATTTACCATAGAAGCAAGATCGCCCGACGATATCATTTCTGTTTCCGCACAGGGATATCATCCCAAGGATATCCTGCTTTCGGGGAGGAGCAGGGTTTCCGTTTACCTTTCCGGTGAAGAAACCCATTCCTTTCAGGAACAAGCCTGGTTCGGCTATTTCTCAAAAAAACAGATTTACACCACCCAATCGGTGGTTTCAGTAAGGAATACCGTTGCTGAATCGGCGAAATCGGGCATCGGCTCCGGCGAGGCTGTCTTCGACGGGAGGGTGGCCGGACTGGAAGCCCGTGCCCGCAACGGGATCAAAGGGGCCGGTTCCGACCTTTTCCTGAGAGGCTACTCCTCGCTCTATGGCAATAACCAGCCACTGGTGATTGTCGACGGCATGATTTTCAACACCCAGAGCTACGGTACCTCCCTGATTGACGGATACCGCTCAAATCCACTCGCCAGCATTGCCGAATATGATATCGAAAATGTGACCCTGGTGCGCGATGCGGCATCCATTTACGGCGCCAAAGCTTCCAACGGCGTGGTCTTTATACGCACCAGCAAAGCCACACAACAGGCAACGGTCATTGACCTGATAATGAACGGAAACTACGAAATGGCCCCTGACAACATCCCCATGCTGGAGGCCGGGCAGTACCGGACTTACCTGAACGAAATCCTCCTTTCGAAAGGATTGACCGCCGACTCTATCAACCGCATGCCTTTCATGAATACCGACCCTTCGGTTCCCGGCTATTATAAATATCAAAACAATACCGACTGGCAAAAGAAAGTGTTTGCCGACAATTATTCCTCCAATGTAGGGCTCAGGATCAAAGGCGGCGACGATGTCGCCCTGTATGCCCTTTCGGTGGGCTTCTCGCAGCAGAAAGGAACGGTGAAAGGTTCCGACAACTCCCGGTTCAACTTCCGTTTTAATTCAGATATCAATTTCTCGCAGAAAGTAACCCTCAACTCGAACATCAGCTTTAACTACATCAAGAAGAATATTACGGCAACCAATATCTTCAGTTATTATGATGCTGTTGCGCAGGCAAGGGTCAAAGCTCCCTTCCTCCAGGAATTCATCCAGAACGATCAGGGCGTGGCTAGTCCCGACCTTACCAATTATGATTTCCTGTCGGTGAGCAATCCCGTTTCCCTGATTGAAAACGGACAGAATGAAGACATGAATAACCTTTTGTTTGCTTCCCTGAATTTCAACTGGGATCTTTCCCGGAACCTGACTTTGAGCAATCTGGTCGGCATGTCGGTTGACAAACAGCGGCAGTCGGTATTCATTCCGAGGGCGGGTATTGCTCCTGATTCGACAGACGCGGGCGTGATTGAGAACCAGATGAAAGCCCGTGTGCTGCGTCACTTTGTCATCAACAACGACATTCGCATCAAATACGAGCCCCGGCTGGGCGTCAACCACTCCCTGATGCTCCTTGCCGGCGCACGCCTGAACGTAAATACCCTGGAAGAGGATTGGGGAGCTGACTATAACTCGGCCAACGACCAGATCCGTTCCCTCGGAAACGGCAATTACCTGCTGCGGCAAAAAGGAGGCACCATCGGTGACTGGAGCAGCCTGGTCTGGTATCTCCATTCCGATTACGGCCTGAAAAACAAATACCTGTTTACCCTGAATCTCGGGCTCGACGGATCCTCGCGTTACGGTTCCAAAGCCGACGGGATTCCCATGTTCGGGACCCGCTTCTGCTTTTACCCGGGGATGGCTGCGGCCTGGATCATCTCCGCTGAACCCTTCCTGGCCGGTTCCCGCATTGTCGAACTGCTCAAACTGCGCGCCAGCTGGGGCCTGACAGGAAATGACGACATCGGAAATTACACCGCTCAAAAGTACTATGTCGCGAAGAACCTTCTCGGGTACCAGGGAACCATGATGGGTAACCTCTGGAATCCCGCCTTGGGGGCTGAAAGGAATTCCAGGATCAATGCAGGGCTCGACATGTCGTTCTTCAGGGAAAGGATTTCCGCTTCAGTCGACATCTTCCGGAACAAAACCTCCCGCATGTTCGACTACGTAACCGCCAATATCTTAACCGGTTTCTACGGCTATTACGACAACCGTGGCGGATTCACCACCAACGGGATCGATGCCATGGTCAGGGCCCGGGTCGCAAACCGACCCCTGGAATGGGATTTGGGGATCGTATTGTCAAAATATGCTACGAAAGTGGATGACCTTTTCGATCAGAAACGGATCACCCCGGTTTTCGGAGCCAACATACTTACCGAGGAAGGCCGTCCCCTCGGACTCTTTTACGGATATGCCACCAGGGGTGTCTTTGCCGGTGACGCGGAAGCCCTGCAGTCGGGCCTGTCAAACCGTATGGCCAACGAATCCCTGGTTCCCTTCCGGGGCGGGGATGTCATCTTTGAAGATTTCCATCCCGATGGCATTATCGATGAAAATGACATGCAGGTCATCGGTGATCCGGCGCCCGATCTGACCGGCGAAATATTCACAGAACTGCACTTTAAACGGATTTCGCTTCAGGCATCGCTGGGATTCTCGGTGGGCAACGACGTATTCAACTATCTGCGCTATACGCTGGAGAACATGAGTACTACCAATAACCAGACCACGGCTGTTGTGAACCGGTGGAGATACCAGGGACAGGCGACTGAGATCCCCCGCGCTGCCTACGGCGACCCGATGCAGAATTCCCGTTTCTCGGACAGGTGGATCGAAGATGGTTCCTATGCACGGTTAAAACGGGTCTCTCTGACCTACCGGTTGCCCGTCAGGTCAAAATGGGTGCACTCGGCCGACCTGTTCGCCACTGGAATTAACCTTCTGACATTTACCAAATACCTGGGATTGGATCCCGAATTCAGCTTAAACGGCTTCGCCCTGTCACAGGGCATCGACGTGGGAATGATCCCGCAAAACGAAATGGTTCTGCTGGGTGTTAAATTAGGATTATGACATCTTGCCGGTTTTAGCCGCAGGATGTATGACCGATGAAGAATGCATAAACAAAAAAGAAGATAGGGATGAGACCAACCAGATTATTGACATTTCCGGTGATGGCGGCCATCACGCTTCTGTCGTGCTTGTCGTGCGGTGATCTGTTGCGGACCGGGGCCGACGAGGTGTTGCTGGCCGACGAAGTCTATCGCAATAAGGAGGATGCCGATGCCGCCATACGCGGAATATATGGTCAGCTGATGGATGTGGCTACACAATATGTGGTCCTCAATGAGTTGCGTGCTGACCTGATGGATGTGACGAACAATGCGGGCCTTTCGCTGATGGAATTGTCGTGGCACATGCCTGTGTCGCACAATAACGAATGGGCCAGCCCGCGTCGCTTTTTTTCACTAATCAACAACTGTAACGATGTCCTGGAGAATTTCAGGATTATGTACAAGGAAAACCGCCTCACCCGGGAGCAGTATAACATGCGTTATTCCGACATTGTCGCCGTCCGTTCCTGGGTGTACTTGCAAATGGCCCTCCATTTTGCCGATGCCACACGGGGGGGTGTACCCTGGATCACAAAACCTCTGGGCGATACCGGGGAGGCCTCCGCTGAAACACTGGCCGGTTTCCAATACCTTGACCTGCCCGTCCTGGTAGATTCCCTGTTAGCGACCATGGAATCCATACCCTTCAAGGATCACTATTCCGACGGGGGACTCATTACTACCATTGACGGTTACGAGAGCCGCCTGATGTATATCGACAAGGAATACCTGTTGGGGGAGCTGAACCTCTGGAAGGGCAATTACCTCAGGGCGGCGCAGTATTTCAAGAATATCATGGAGCGCGGACAAAGCGGCAACGACCAGTATGACCTTTATAAAATGGTATATGATGCGTCGGCTACCCTGGACCAGACCAGTTGCAGATTCAATAGCGGTTATCTCCGTTATTACGGCAACGACCGCCAGAGCGCCAAGAACATGTGGCCTTACATGTTTTATGAAACTCAAACCGCCAATTATCTCTACGAATGGATCTGGGTTCTTTATTTCGATCCCCTTTCCGAACCCAACTCCTTCATCGGACTCTTCGCCAAAGACGGGGGGAGTTATTTGCTGAAACCGTCTGCGCTGGCGATGGAGAAATGGGACAGCCAGGTTCAGAACAACTCTTTCAGGGGGGACTTCAGGGGATATTACGATAACCTGTACGGTTTGCCGGGATCCTATGTGGTGGAAAACGGAGACCCGGTCATCCTGAAACACATCTACAACCATTATATTGACGGTCACACTACCATTACCCAGCGTGCGGGGAAATGGCATCTGTGGCGTGCCGGCGGTCTTCATCTGCGTTACAGCGAAGCCGCCAACCGCAACGGGCAGCACCGGGTGGCCTATGCCATCATGAACAACGGCATCGGGGCCAATTACCCCGGGGCAGACCCGGATGCCCCTGCCAATGACTTCACCCTGCGCAGCCAGACCCTCCTGCCTTTCCCCTATGATTTCGATGCACGCACCACTTCCCTGGCGCAGCTGCCTCCCAACCTCAGGATGCCCTGGCACCGGAATACGGGCGTCAGGAACCGGGTGAGCCTGCAAAGAAACAGCGTGGAAGGCGATTCCCTCACCGTCATCGAAAACCAGATCCTGGAAGAGTGTGCCCTGGAACTGGCTTTCGAGGGACAGCGATGGGGCGACCTGGTACGAATAGCCCTCCGCCGTAACGACCCTGCGGTGCTGGCCGATGCCATTGCCGCAAAACTCAACCGTGCCGGCCACGATGGAGAGGGGGTCCGAACCAGACTCATGGACCGCAAAAACTGGTTTCTTCCGCTGGAATGAGTATATAATAACGTTTTATCAAATTTTTAAATGTTAAATTTAAACGATCAATTATGAAAAACTTCTACGTCTGCAAAAAAGTAAAGCCCGGATTTGTAACGGGTAAAGTGTGGCGGCTGACTGCCGCGTTGCTTCTGTTTCTGTCGCTCTCCGGTACGGCGTTTGCCCAGGTTGCCCAGACCTGGACGGGCGCTGAGAATACCCGGTTCACCAATGAGAACAACTGGGATCCCGCAGGTTCCCCCGTGGGAAATAACCTGACCATTCCCTTGAAGACCGATTCCACCCAGGCCCCGTTTCAACTGTTGGTCTCCGGAACTGACAATATTTCAGTTAACTGGCTGGAAGTGGCCTATGCCACCGACAACCAGTATCAGCCTACGGTAACCATCGAACTCGATGAAGATACCGCCGTTTTTAACGTCGTTACCGGAAGCGCCAGCAACTGTGACTACCAGTTTACCGGCACCATCGTCAAAAAAGGTCATTATACCAGTCTGAAATCCAATGTGGCCCGCCTCGACGAGGTAAATTCATGGCTCAGGGTGGAAGGAGGTATCGCCGAATTCCGCAACCTGCTGATGGGTAATTCCAATTCACCTTCACGCGGGGGGAAAATTTATGTCAGCGGGGGTGAACTCATCGTCAGGGACGGCTTCGGGCGTATGTGGACCGGCCGTGCCGGCGGCCAGGTGGAAATTACGAAAACGGGGAAAGTCACCGTCAGGACGAATTTTACGCCTCCCACGGAAAACTGGATCAACGGCGGCGAAGACTACCTCATCAAACGCACTTACGATGCGGTTTTCAACGTGACAACCTTTACCGCCTTACACAAGGATTCGGTATTTGATGTGTTAAACGCTGAAACCCAGGTGCTCGTTTTTGGCGAAGCCACAGATACGCTAAGATTGATGGAATCGGGAATATTAAGCAGTCCGACGCTGGTCTTGACCTGGAAGTACCGCAAGGAGGGGGAATTAGCATTCAAGTCCTTTACCGGTCCGGGAGCGGATGCCAAGGCCTTTGCCCCCGTCTTTTCTGAACCGGGAACCTATTTTGTGATCTGCGAAGGTGTCGACGGTGCCAAGGTGGTTCAGACCTCTCAGGTGATGTTCCTGGTCGCTTCCGATGCGATTACCCTATCTCCCAAAATTGACATGCAATATGTCAGGATTGGTGAAACCGGAGTGGAAATCACCGCCATCCCGGCCGGAGGTACCTGGAAATATTCCCGAATCCAGGGCGGGCCGTATATGGCCCTGGACTCCACGGTTACGGGAGGCGTGGAAAACAAGCTTTCTCCGGTATTCAAAGGCCCTGCGGGAAATTATTACCTGGTATATGAAACTGAAATCGGAGGAAAAATTCACCGCAGTTATGAGATGTTATATATCATCGAAGCTGCTAACTCGGCCGGAAAAACACTGACCTGGACCGGGCGCTTCTCCAATGACGCAAACTTCCCGGCAAACTGGACGCCGGTGGCCAATCCTTACAACAATACCCTGAACGTAAATGCGTTCGATTCGGCTTCCGTCCTTCCTTATCCGGTGTTTGCAAAACCGGGCAATTTTGCCATCTCTTCCTTTACCTTTGCCCCCAACAGCCGTGTGACCTTTGACGGTCCCGACACCATCAGTACCACCGGGTCGAACCGTTATGTCCAGGGAACCGTGGACCTTATAAAGGGTGTCATGACAGCGAGGCCTACCGAGAACAACCAGTATTTCCGTATCGAAAGGCCTGAAGCTGTCTTCACCCTGCACGGCACTTCCAAACTGTGGGTATACAACCTGTTGATGGGAAGCCACAGCTCTCCGACTGCGGGTACGGGGGGCCATCTCCACATCAAAGACAATGCGACGGTTATTTGTAGCAACATCGACCGTTTCTGCACTGTCGACTCCACGTACAGCCGGGTGTACCTCTACGACAACGGGCAGATCCACATTGCGGGGGATGTCCGCTCAGCTCAGCAGGCCCGTATTGAAATGGGCAAATACCTCTGTCCCGTGGAAGACTGGGAACCTTTCATGTTTTTCGACGGGGAATACACCATCCTGAAAGCACGCAATACCAAATCATTCTCTATCGCCGATGCTAAAAACGCCTATACCACTGCCAACACACCCCTCGAAGAGGCGGTCACCCTGATCAATGTGGAAGGGATTACCGCCTGGGAATGGAAATGGTCGTTAAGCCCCCATGGCCCCTGGAATTCGTTCGATCCTCCGGCAACCAACCTGCCCGCCATTAATCCGTCGTTCAGCGAAAGCGGCTCTTACTTTGTGATTGCCGAAACTTCGGAGGGCGTTCAGACTTCCAACTTCAAACCTGTGACGGTGATAGAACTGGGGATAACTCCCGATGCCAGCCAGGAAATCGGACTGAATGTGAACGGCGATACCCTGAATGCCGTGGTTCCTGCCCAGTTTACCGTTACCTCCGTCTCATGGTACTACCGCCTGGCCGGTTCCGAAGATTATGTAGATACCTATGTCACGGGAATGCAATATGTTCCCAATTTCGGCACCGTCGGCGTGTACGAAGTATTTTACGTGGCTGAAGTGCAGGATGAGTTCAGCGTCCAGTATTTTCTGATCAGCAACAGCGTAACCATTACCGCCGGCAATGTGGGCATCCGGGACAACAGGGCGGAATTTCTGAATATATACCCAAATCCCACTACCGGTCTGTTTTATGTCGACGGTGGCCACCAGGAATACCGCTTAGAGATCTTTGATCTCACGGGCAAGGTCCTCATGTCGCGTCAACTGACCGACGGAGGCCGCCAGACTATCAATTTCAACCGGAAGGGAATGTTCATCGTGAAAGTCCAGTTGGGTGACGAATTGAAAATCGGACGTCTGATCGTTCATTAAAGTATTTGCTAACTTCTAAATGCCAGGGGGTGAACTACCCCCTGGTTTTTTTCCTGAATATGGTGGTTGTTGTTAATCGTTATCTTCGGTACACCGGCAGCTATGCCCGGTTGGGAGTTGTCGTGCTGGTACTTTTGTCCTTGTTTCTTTTTTCCCCTGTCAGCAGGGCGCAGCGTCAGATGGAAGAGCTGGGACGGGGCCTCGTCGCTGTTCAGGTTCCCGGAGGGATTTTTCTCAGCTGGCGCATTCCGGGTGTCGAATGGCACGGCGTTACCTACCATGTCTACCGGAACGGGCAAAGAATTACTGCTGAACCCTTGCGGATTTCCAACTTCACCGATCCCGACGGGTCGGCGACATCATCTTACAGTGTCACCGCCGTGGTGAACGATGAGGAACAAGCCCCCTGCGGGGCGGTACAACCCTGGGCACAGCAATACCGGGAGATTCCGCTGAAACCCCGCAATACCTCCATATACCAGGTGAACGATGCCACTGCCGCAGACCTTGACGGTGACGGAGAGTATGAAATCATCGTCAAACGTATTGCACCGGGGTGGAATGATGACAACAAACACTATTCCTTTTTCGAAGCTTATAAACTGGACGGAACCTTTCTCTGGGAAATCAATGTGGGGCCCAACATCCTTCCCGACGTGGAAATCAATATTGCCGCCTTTGATTTTGACGGAGACGGAAAAGCCGAGGTTTTCATGCGCACTTCCGAGGGGACTGTTTTTGGCGATGGCGCCGAAATAGGGGATACCGACAACGATCAGATCACCAATTACCGCTTTTCGGTGGGGACCACGGCCAACATGCAGTACATGAACAAAGGTCCCGAGTTTCTTTCGCTAATTGACGGGCTCACTGGCAAAGAGTTGGACCGCATCCCTTTCATACCCCGCGGGGAATCGGAGGACTGGGGGGACGGCTATGGCCACCGCGCCAGCAAATACTTTTTCGGAGCCCCGTATCTCGACGGTAAAAAGCCCAGCCTTTTCATCGGCCGCGGAATCTATACCAAAACCATCATGCGAACCTATGATGTGGTGAACAAAAAGCTGGTCTTCCGCTGGGAATTCCATTCGGGGACCAGCGGTCCCTGGTTCGGGCAGGGGAATCACAACTTTACCGTGGCCGATGTGGATGGTGACGGGCGTGACGAGATTGTCTGGGGGTCGATGACCATCGATGATGACGGCCGGGGGCTTTATTCCACCAGGTTGGGGCATGGCGATGCCATGCATGTGGGCGATCTGGATCCCTTCCGCAAGGGTATCGAGGCTTTCCGCTGTCTGGAGAACTATCCCGACCACGGCACGGTATTCCACGATGCCGCCACCGGGGAGATCCTGATCCATCACACCATCGATAAGGATTGTGGTCGCTGTTGTGCTGCCAACATCTCGGACGATATCCGCGGAAAAGCGCTGTGGGGAGGTGCCAGGATGTATTCGGCCTCTACACGCGAAGTTACAGGCACCTCCGGGGGGCCCGAGAATTTCAGGATTTACTGGGATGGGGATTTGTTGGAGGAGTTGCTGGACCACAGCGGTTTTTCCACCGCCACGGGGTACGGGACAGGGGCCATTTACAAATACGGTCGTGCCGAGCCGTTGCTGCTGGCTCAGGGCGCCATTTCCTGCAACTACACCAAGGGAACTCCCTCCTTGCAGGCCGACCTGTTCGGGGACTGGCGCGAGGAGGTCATCTGGCGGAACCAGGCCAATACCGCCATCCGTATTTACACCACCGTGAATCCCACCCCTTACCGGGTATATACTCTGATGCATGACCACCAGTACCGACAGGCCGTTTGCTGGCAGATGTGCGGGTACAACCAGCCTCCTCATGTGAGTTACTTCCTGGGAGTGGCCGAAGGTAAAACCGAGCCCCCTCCGCCTGCCCTTTCAAACGGGAGACTGGTATACAACGGTACCGGAATCTGGGACCATTCCTCCGTTTCCTGGATGCTGGACGGAACAGCGGCATCGTTTAAAGATGGGGATCACGTGCTTTTCGACAGTTCGTCAGGTGACCAGGTAACCCTTCTCCTCGATTCCGTTACGGAACCCTCCGTCCTGTCGGTAAATTCCCCGGGCAACCTTATGTTGCTTGCCGGAGCCGGAAAACTCACCGGCGGCATGGAATTGTCAAAAAACGGAGCCGGTACCCTTACCCTTGCCGGAACGCACGATTATAGCGGCGATACCCGGATCTGGGGCGGAACGTTCAATTTTTCGGGAGAACTGCCCAATTCCCCGGTATGGATGGGCTTCTTCGGGGAAATGAATGCCTCTGGCATTCTGGGAAAAGGGTTAACCCTGTCGTATGGATCACTCCTCAGGATCGGGAAACCCGATTCCGTTGGCAATCTCCTTGTCAGCGGTCACCTGACGCTCGGTGAAAATGCAGGCCTTATTTTTGACCTGTCCCCGGCGCCCGCTCCGGCATCGGATTCCCTGGTCGTCAACGGCCCGCTTCTACTGTCGGAAAATGCCGTCTTCAAGATTAACGCCCTGCTGCCTCACGGTGTGGAAAAACTGCCTCCGGGTGATTATCTCCTGGTCACTTATGCCGGTGACCTGTCGGGTGATATTTCCAAAGTGCGCATCGAAGGCATGCAGGGTACCCCCTGCCGCCTGAAAACCGACGGGAAGAAAATCTTCCTGGAGGTTCAATCGGTGCGTTCGGCAGCCCGGGTGTACTGGAACGGTGACAAGCCTGGTGGCGTATGGGATCTGGCACTTACCGAAAACTTCCTCGCCGGCGGAAAACCTGATATTTTTGTGACCGGCGATACGGTCTTTTTCACCGATGCAGCCATCAGCAAAACGGTAATCCTTGCCGGGGAGGTCTGCCCGGTGTCGATGGTGGTGGATGCCACCGGCGATTACCGTCTGAAAGGAACGGGGAAGATCTCGGGGTCTGCCGGACTCACCAAGAGCGGAACGGGTACCCTGGCCATTGAAAATGCCAATGAATTTACGGGAAGGGTGCTGGTTTCGGAGGGAACCCTCAGTCTCAGCAAGATGCCGACAACACAAGCCCCCGGAGGGATCGGCCCCGCCAACGCATTGCCTTCCGCTTTCGAGCTGAACGGAGGGACCCTTCTGGTCAACGGTGAAAATAGTTCCAACCGTGCCATCCTGATGGGTGCAAACGGGGGAACCATCCGCAACACTGCCACACTTACCCTTCACGAGCCCGTGGCAGGGGGCGTACTTACCAAAACCGGCACAGGAAACCTGGTGCTGGCAGGCGTCAACACCCATACCCGGACCATCATGAAAGAAGGCAGAATAACCTTGCTGAATGACAATACCAATCCTGGGAAAACCATCGTCCTCGAAGGAGGTACCCTGCAGTGCAGCGATAACAGTTCTTCTTACAACACCCTTCCCTGGAATATCGAAGTTCCGGCGGGAAAGACGGCCTCGATCATGCTGGATTCCCGCGGGTACTATACGGGAACCCTGAAAGGCGGAGGAAACCTCTATATGTACATCCCCTTTGTGCGGTCCGACCTGAATGGCGACATGAGTGGTTTCTCAGGCACGCTGAATGTGTTTTCAACCTATTCCAACTCCCAGGGGTATTCCGCAGAATTGCGCATCAACCATTCCAAAGGATTGCCCAATGCCCTGGTGAACATCAACACTTCGATTTGGACGTCTAATACCGCAGGCACTACCGTGGTGCTGGGTGCTTTGTCGGGGGCGGGCGAACTGGGCGGTAATGAGACGTGGCAAATTGGTTCCAAAGGCATCAATACGGAATTCAAAGGCCGCATTACGGCAGGAAGCCTGATAAAAATGGGGATCGGCGAACTGAAATTGTCGGGATCGAACAGCTATACCGGGGGGACCACGGTCATGGCCGGAACCCTCCATGTGAACAACAGCAGCGGAAGCGCCACGGGATCGGGAAATGTGACCGTCAGAAAGGACGCCGTTCTGACAGGGCCCGGGACCATCGCCGGAGGGGTGACGGTGGAAGAGGGAGCTGTCTTACGGCCGGGAAGCGCAAATACAGGCTATAAGACAACGGTAAACGGAGCTGTGAACCTGAAACCGGGATCAGTGTTCAGCATCAGGGTGAATCCCCTGTTTAAAATTTGCGATGCGCTGGCCGTGACAGGAACCCTGGCCGTTTCAGGCCATCTTTCAGTGAACAATTCCACTGCGACGGAGTTACAGGAAGGCGACCGGTTTAAGATTTTCGAGGCGGGAAATATCACGGGAAGTTTTACCTCGGTGACCCCGGAAATCCCCGGAGAAGGACTGGAATGGGATTTTTCGGAACTCCTTTCCGGGGGAATTGTTAAAGTGACAAGGATAACCTCCGTATCTTTCCTGCAAAGGGATCAGTTTGCCGTAACGCCCAATCCGGCGGAGCATCTGCTGAAATTGAGACTGCCCGTTACCGGAAACAGGATGACCGTGGAAATTGCCGGCATCAACAGACAGGTTTATAAAAAGGAGTATTATGACCATGCCGGCGTGGTGGAAATGGATGTGAGTGGGTTGCCCTCAGGCGTTTATTTCGTCATCCTTCAGGCGGAAGGAAAACGGGAAGTTCGTAAAATTGTAAAATTGTAATTTGATGAGGAGGGTAATACCATTCATTTTGGCAGGGTTGTTATTCACAGCAACGGCACCCTTGCTGAAAGCCCAGATGCAGGTAGAACGGCTGAGTCGCGGAGCGGTTGCGGTAAGGAACGGCCAGGGTTATTATTTGTCGTGGCGTTTGCTGGCCCATGAACAATACAACACCGGTTTTAATATTTACCGTGGGAATACCCGCCTCAACGGAGAGCCGGTGACCGGTGCGACCTGTTATTACGATTCCGTGGCACCTGTGAACAGCCTTTATTATGTCAGGGCGGTGACGGATGGGGTGGAGCGGCAGGAGAGGCGTCAGGCCCGTATCATCAACCTTATGGAGGGGAGTAATGCCGGCTATTTTGATATCCTCCTCGACAGGCCTGCCAACGGCATTTTCGGAGGCGCATATGCTCCCGGAGACGCTTCCGCAGGTGACCTGAACGGCGACGGGGAGTACGAAATCGTACTGAAATGGGATCCTGACAATGCCAAGGACAATGCGCATAGCGGCACCACCGACAATGTTTATCTTGATGCCTGCACCCTCGACGGAGATCGCCTCTGGCGTATTGACCTGGGGCCCAACATTCGTGCCGGTGCGCATTACACCCAGTTTCTGGTTTACGATTTCGACGGGAACGGCAGGGCGGAAATCATGGTGAAGACCGCCCCCGGTACGAAGGACGGCACCGGGAAATACCTCAGTAAAGGTCCTGCAGCATCGGCCAATCATGCTGAGGTATACCGCAATGCGGGCGGCTATATTCTTTCCGGACCCGAATACATCTCCGTTTTTGATGGAACCACGGGATCTGAACTGGCTACCGAAAATTACTGGCCTCCCCGGGGTTCGGTATCGTCGTGGGGCGATAATTACGGCAACCGGGTGGACCGCTTCAATGCCGCCGTGGCGTATGTCGACGGGGAACGCCCCTCGGGGGTTTTTCAACGCGGTTATTATACCCGTATGACCTTCGCTGCCTGGGACTGGCGCAACGGAGAGCTGACCAGGAAATGGACCTTCGACTCCAATACGGCGGGGAACGGAGCCTATTACGGTCAGGGGAACCATTCGCTATGCGTAATCGATGCCAATGGTGACAGCCGGCAGGATCTCGTGACGGGTTCATCGGTCATTTCAGGCGATGGCACAGGCATGCATACCTCCGGGATGGGCCATGGCGATGCCACCCACGTTACCTTTATGAGGAAAAATGATCCTCGGCCGATGATTTTTATGCCCCACGAAAGTGGCGGACACGGGGTGTCGCTGCGCTATGCCGATAACGGGGAGATGCTCTTCAAACACCGCAACAGCGGCGATACCGGACGCGGCTGCGCTGGCGAACTAGACCCTTCCACTCCCGGCTTCCACTTCTGGGCCTCCGGCGGGCTGGGTCTTTATGACATTTCGGGAACCCGGGTGGGCAACGTCCCCAATTCCATCAATTTTGTCGTCTGGTGGGATGGTAACCTGAGCCGTGAACTGATGAACGGAAATACCATTGACCGGTGGAAGATAGGGATCAACAATGCCGAACGCCTGCTGACAGGAAACGGGGCCGGTTCCATCAACGGTACCAAATCAACGCCGGTATTGCAGGCCGACCTTTTCGGCGACTGGCGCGAGGAGGTAATCCTCCGGCGAAATGACAACAAAGCCCTGCGGGTCTATACAACGGTTATTCCGACAAACCATAAACTCTACACCTTCATGCAAGACCCGGTATACCGGGTAGCGGTTTCCTGGCAGAACTCCTCCTATAACCAACCCCCGCATCCGGGTTTCTATGTGGCTTCCGATATGGATTTTCCACCCCCGGCACCGCAAGGGGTACCGGTAGCCGGGTTCAACAGGGGATCGGGGGAAATCATCAAAGACCTGATGGTGTATGACGATCTTAATGCCATCAGATGGCAGGTAACGGACAATCTAAATGCCTCGGAATCGGTGTATGGCGATAAAGCTTATTTCCCTTCCCTCATGCCAGGATACCTGGAGGGAAGCGAATGGATCAGGACCTCCGCCATGTCGGCGGGATTTGAAAGCAGTGACGGCTTGGCCAGGTTCACCGTGCTCCGGGAAGCAAAAATATGCGTTATCCATCCGGCTACGGAGGAAAACAGGCCCGCATGGCTTTCTGCCTTTTCCCTGAAACCTGAAAAAGTGGTTTTGTCGGTGACCGGACAGGCGCCTGCCGAAATGAGCATTTTCGAAAAGGAGGTATCCGGAGGGGATACAATCCTCCTGGGAACCATCGCCGCCGGCCAGCCCATGTATTTTGTGACAGCCCAAAAAACCGACTCCACCACCCATATTCCGGTTACCGCCTCAAACAGCGGATTGGACCTGAAAGTCTGTCCAAACCCGTGTGACGGTATTTGCCGGATTGACGTTTTTTATGAAAATGAGGATTTCCTTTCGGTAGGGGTGTTTGACCTGAATGGCAGGTTGATCCAATCGCTGTTGCATGAAAGAAGCAGGGCCGGATATCATTCCCTTTTGTTTGACGGCACACATCTGCCGGCCGGAATCTATATCGTCTGCCTGCAAAACAACAAGCAGATGATCCGTAGAAAAATAATCCTCTCAAAATAACAACATTCCCGGCTTCCGATCGTAAAACCTGTGTATTAGCCGGTTATTTTGAATGAATTGTACGGTTTTCCCGTATGATAATAAGTCAGGCACAAGCTAAAGTGAAAAAGCAAAACGGACAAGCCGAACACCGTTTAAAAAGTAGGCGTTAAATAAATTTTTAAAGTTATGGTCAATCTACTAAAGTCATTTACCCATTCGGTAAAACATTGGTATGTTCCACTCATTGTGGGAATCCTTTTCATCATTCTCGGTATTTATATATTTACCGTACCCGTTGCAACCTATTTAGCACTCGCCATATTTTTTAGTGTGTCATTTTTAGTGTCGGGGCTCTTTGAGAGTTTCTTTGCTGTTTCCAATTATAAATCTTTGAATGATTGGGGCTGGTATTTAGTTAGTGGAATTCTTCATGTAGTTATAGGTATTTATCTTATGGCAAATCCCCAAATTTCAATGGTTGTTTTGCCTTATATAGTTGGCTTTACGGTTCTTTTCCGTTCATTTTTGTCATTAGGTCTGGCATTTGAAATGAAAAGCTCAGGTGTTTTAAATTGGGGAAATGTAGCCATTGCAAGTGTCTTGGGGATTTTGTTGTCATTTTTATTGATAGCCAATCCGATTTTTTCCGGATTATCATTGGTTGTGCTTACTGCATTGTCATTTGTGTTTTCCGGGATTGCATCAGTTGTAATCGCTTTTAATCTTAGGAAAATTAAACAACATCCTGGAAAATTAAGCGATGAATTAAAATCAAAAATTGAAGAGGTACAAGCAGAAATCGAACAACAGATCAAATAACAATATAAAAAAAGAGTAATTACATCTATATCCGCTACAGCTTATTGCTAATTATCGGATGTCAAAATGCAGACAAGAAAAATGCAGACGCAGTAAACCGCCACCGTCTTTGACGGTGGTGGTTTGCTTCAACAACCCATTAAAGCATTAATATTCAAATTGATTAAACTCATATACAAAATGACATGAAAACAATCTTTTTCATGATTCTGGTATCAATAGTTTTCCTTTCATGTGAGAAGGAAAACGTTGATGTTCTTATTGGCAAATGGAGGCTCGTTAAAGGTTATGCTATTATGGCTGGTGGTTATTACGACATCCCTGACGAATACCAAAGATTTGAAGAATATACTGACAACAATATGAGAATACAATCTGACTTAAGTGGAAATGAAATATCCAGATGTAATTATTCAGCGACAAACACCGCTGTTACAATTTTCGGGAAAGAAAATAATGGAGAAGAATGGAGCTCGACGTATAAGTATTGGTTTCAACATGACACTCTTGTAATAAAACATGATGGTGGTTGGGAGTACTATAATGAGTATTTTATTAGGGTTAAAACAATTCATGTAAAATGATATGATTCTTTTTTAAGGCTCCATTTAAAGATTTGAAAAAATATCTCCGGCTAACTGGTCAGTATATTTTATTGGTTGCAAACAAAATATACCGACCAACCGTTAGCGCCTGTTCCCCAGATAAAGCTACTCCAAAATTATTTTAAATAAAGGTAAAAATTCTACCGGGTTTATTGGCTTCGCCTGCTAATGAATTGCCGTACCTCAGCATTCAGGCTTTTTGTAAATCCGGTTTTTAAAATGGTATCACTGTCAGGATTACTGACCAGTCCCGGCGTCATTCCGGAATGGGATGAAAAATGAAAATATCTGGTACTGATAAGAAAAAAAATTGCTAAATTTGGTATTGATCCTAATGAACTTGGCATATTTTCTCAAGATAGATACCGCGAAAAACATAATTTGAAACAAGCTGATATTCAATTAGTTAATTGACATAAGTCATAATTTTAGGACGACCGTGCAAACTTAAACTGACAGACAAAAAGCGAATAATTAATAAAATATGGAAGGCTTAATTTCAGCAGACAGATTTCACTGCAGACAACCGATAGGTTATTCTGTTGCGGAGCAGTTGCTTGAATTGCCAAAACTTAAAGTCATTCAATTTCACGACATCAAACCTGATGCAACAACTCTAAAGGTTTTAAATGATGTAGTATTCAAGATAAGAAAAGACATCACTTTAAGAGTTTATGGTTACCCAGACACTTGGGCAGATATTAGTTTCTTACACCTTCTTCCCGACCTGGAAAGATTTGACTGGGACACAGCAGTATTTGGTTCTTGTGAGCCGCTTTATAAGTTAAACAAACTTGTTCATCTTGGACTTGGTTTCACACAACCAAAACCAAAAATCAGTATAAAGTTTGTTGCTGACTTTAAAGAGACCATAGAAAGTATAAATCTTGAAGGAGATTACAAAGATTTTCTGACGACTATTCCATTACTCAAAAATTTAAAAACACTTTGGCTGTCATCAACTAAGCTAAAGGACTTCGACTTCTTGCAAGGACTTCCTTTGGAAACACTTGGCAACTATGGAAGCAGAGTTGAAAGTTTTGATTTTTTGCCTAATATTCAATCACTAAGGAGAATATGGATTAAGACAAATTCAAAGATTGAAAACATTGACTTCATTGAACAACTGCCAAATCTTGAGGACATAGAGCTTCAATATGTAGCTAAGGTTACAAGGTTTCCAAAATGCGACCATCTTAAGCATCTAAAAAGAATATTTGCTTTTGAGTGTAACAGACTTGAAGATATTAGTGAAGTGAAGAAGCTGAAAAATTGTGCTATACATATTTCAGGAAAGAAATTAGCAGGAAGACAATATAAATTTGAACTGACTGATGGGAAAATTTGAAACGACAGTTATTCGTGGAAAGATGATTCTTGAAAAAAGCAAAATTAACGAAAATTTCGAACCTGATTTGTCTGAAATTGATGCGACAGGGCTAATTGATATGGATTGGTATGTTGAATTATACGGCAGATATGATAACGAGAATGATTTTAAGATAAGCCACAGGAATTTATAAAATTTGCAACAAGTTAATGGTTTGACTTTGTTGATTTTGGATTTACGTAGCATTTTATATTGAATGATTTAAATATTAGGAAATTTTTAGTACTAACAATTTAATTATAATTATATGAAACGATTTCTATTATATTTAATTTTGTGTATTTTTTCTATTAACTATGCAAATGGTCAAGTAACTCCAGGTAGTATAGTAGAAGAAAATATTGGGGTGTTTCTTTCCATGCCGGCAACTAATTACGTTAAAGAAATGCCTGTAGTAATTATTAGATATATACCCACTTTAGATGGTATAAATTTAGATGTTGCGCAAGCAACTGATTATTGGGATCTTGGTAATATAACAATTAATGATTTAAAATCTAACATAGATATTTATAATGCAAGAACAAAATTCTCGTTAGAAGAAGGCAGTAAATTTCGTGGTTATAAAAATGTAAACGCTGTTCCATACTTGGGGTACAAAGTACTGAAATACATAACAGTTTATAGACAAATTAATGTAAGTAATTATTTATTAGGTACTGAAGGCGGTAAAAATATATATCAACCAGATTATAAAAAGGAATTTGATGTCTTAAATTTGACTAACTTCATTAAGACAAATAATGTTAAAGAAGTTTGGATATGGTATGGTGAGCCTGCAAGACCAGGTTGGCCATCCTATAATGAAAGCATTCATGGTAATATTCAGAAGCATGTTTCGTTTGTTGAATCAAATATGGCTAGTCCAACAACCGGAGATATTTCAAATAGTTATAGGGTTGCAGATGATTTATATATTTTAGATCATACTTATGTAGTTTATTGTTATAATTTCAGAAGAAGCCAGGCAGAAGCAGTGCATAATCATGGACACCAACTTGAGGCAATGTACAATTATACAGCTGAACGACAAGATGGTAATATAAGCATGTTTGTACAAAATTTTTCTGGCTGGGGAGATAATAATTACCAAATACCTCCTATTGGAAGAGCTGGTGATTGTCACCACCCACCAAATACAACAAAGGATTATGATTATCAAAATACTGATTTGGTTAATAGCGATATAGAAGATTGGAAACCTTTAGGTGGAACAAAAAAGCTTGTAAATTGCAATACATGGGGTAGTTTAGCTTATGATTGGCCGGGTGCTGCTGATTTTAACCAGAAAACAGAAAGTCAATGGTATATTTACTGGATGCAAAATATGCCTGGATTTAATAATAATATTCCTTTTAATTCTTATAAAATGACAAATTGGTGGCAATTTACTTCAGATTGGGATTCTTGTTATAATAATAATATTGGACTATATGGTTTAGCGACAGGTTTACAGGATAATTCAAATGAAATTATTAATGTTTATCCTAATCCGGTTTTTGACAGAATAAGAATAAATGTAAATTCGTTTCCTGTTTATGCATATTTTTATTCATTAGAGAATAAATTAATAGATATCAAATTATTAAACAATAATGTAAATGAAATAAATGTTGAAAACCTAAGTAATGGAATTTATATATTAAGACTTTTATCTGACAGAGAAATTATAGTAAAGAAGTTTATTAAACAGTAATGTTTTAACAAATTAAATCAAATTGAAATTGACACTTAACGTGTGTTAGCCGGTAATTGCCGGCTTTTGTGCCAATTTGATTATTTGGTTCTTTTCACTAATCCGGGGCTTCCTTAATTTCATCGGTTGAAGGAGAGAGTACAATATATGAGCTTCCAAATGTTGGTTCATAAGAATAGTGGTTGAAGGGGATGGATGGGTAATACAACCAGACAAAAAGTTTCAGTATTGTTTCAGCAGCGCAATGAAAAATTTCGATAATCTTCTGACAAAGAATTGATTGCGGAGGTTATTCGGTGCCCGGGGCGGGAATCGAACCCGCACGATATTGCTATCACTGGATTTTGAGTCCAGCGCGTCTACCAATTCCGCCACCCGGGCCGGCAGTGGTGCAAAACTACTACTTTTTTTAAATTAAAAATTCAATCAACATTTTTTTCCTCTCCATGTTTAAGTGAAGAAACACATAAGACCGGGCAGGGGTGGCTGAAACATGCCAACCCGCGGTATATGCTTATGATAAAATTTTTACCTTTATTGACATATTTTCCGGCAGACGGCAGAATCTGCCAATGGTTCCGATGGAAGATCTGACTTTGTTTAACAGAATCCGAAACGGCGACCGGACAGCCTTCAAAAGTCTGTTCGACGCTTTTTATGCTCCGATGTGCCATTACGCCTCTCACTTTCTGAACGATGACAATCAGGCGGAGGAGGTGGTGCAGGATCTTTTTGTGAAAATCTGGGAAAGACGCATGGAGTTGGTCGTGGAAACCTCCCTGAAACATTACCTCTTCCGCTCGGTGCGCAACCAGTGCCTGAACCTGATCCGCCGCGACAAGGTACGCCAGCTCCATGCCATGAAGCTCCGCGATGCCCTGTTGTCGGAAGATGCTCCTGAAGATTATTCCATCTCCCCCGAAAAGCTCCTGAGAATTGAAGAAGGCATCGCCTCCCTGCCTGAAAAACGGCAGGAGATTTTCAGGCTCAACCGCGAAGAGGGACTGAAATACCGAGAAATTGCTGAAAAACTGGGCATTTCCGTAAAAACTGTAGAAGCCCAAATGGGGGCTGCACTTAAATCGTTGCGGGAAAAATTCCGCACGCTCCTCTTTTTTCTGGTTTTGGGATTAATGTGAGACATTGGATAGGGGTATTTTGCCGTTCACGTGTCTTAAAAGCGTAATGAAAGAAAAAAAGAACATAGAAGAGGTAAACTGGGATTTACTGGCCAAATTTCTGAGCGACGAAGCCAGCGGGTCTGAAAAGGCTGAAGTGGAAACCTGGATCGGCCGGTCAGGTGAAAACAGCGCCATTCTGAAATCGGGTGAAGAGATCATGAAAAAGGCCAGGTTGTATTATCATTCCCGGAAATTTGATCCTGCTGCAGCATGGGACAAGGTGGAAGGGGATTTGCATGCCGTGCCTGTCAGGGAGCTGACGTCCCCTCAAAGGGGCGCATTCTTCAGGATAAAGCTCCTGCGCGTGGCGGCATCGGTACTGTTGGCCCTGGCCCTTGGATCCCTTGGTTTTTACGCCGGTTTCAGGCAGCACAAGACCGCCGTCTTTACCGAAGTGATCTCAGACAATCAGCAGGTGTTGCGGGATATCACCCTTCCCGACGGATCACAGGTGACACTGAACAGCAGTTCAAAACTGACCTACCCCAGGCAGTTCGCGAAAAAAAACCGGGAAGTGCAAATAGAGGGGGAGGCCTTTTTTGAAGTAAGCCCCGATGCCTCAAAGCCATTTGTTATCTCAGCGGGGAATGCCCGGATCAAAGTGCTGGGCACTTCCTTTAATGTGAGTGCCCGGCCCGGCGATGAAGCCGTTGAGGTGGTCGTGGAAACCGGAAAAGTACAACTCATTTGCCCAAAACTGGCTCAGCAATCGGGCTCCGACCTCATCCTTCTGCCCGGTGAAAAAGGAGTCCTCATGAATGAAAAAAATCATCTGGTGAAATCGGTGAATGAAAATCCCAACGTGACATCCTGGAAAACTTTTGAACTGGTCTTTCAGCAGACGAAACTCGGGAACGTAATCGCTGATCTGGAAAAAACCTACCACACTGAAATCCAGCTCTCCGAACCTTCCCTCAGCGACCTGCTCCTTACAGCCCATTTCAGCAACCAACCGGTAGATTTCATCCTGGAAGTAATCCGGCTGACTTTCAACCTGGAACTATCGGCGGGAAACGGACAATATTTTTTGACAGCCGCAGAAAACAACCCTAAAAAGTAAAATGCCATGAAGACAATAAAATTGAATATGAGAACATTCCTGACGACTCTTTTCATGCTGGTATTCATACCGGCGATGGTGACGGCCCAGGAACGCCGAAAAACAGATCCGGCCCTCGACCAGAACATCAGCATTTACGCCGAAGAGGAGCCACTCTCGGGTGTGATCGAGAAGATCTGCAAATACCTCAATATCGATTACTCGTACAATGCTGATCTCATCGCCAACAAAAAGGTGAGCATCAACGTCTCCAACAAACCGGTCAAGTTTGTCCTCGATAAGCTGATGAAAGATTTTTACCTGATTTTCGAGATCGAGGATAACCTGATGGTGGTCAGGGAGTATATTCCCCTGGACCAGAGCATCGACATCGAAAGAACGGCCAGGGACTATGGCATCAACCGGGGTTTCCTCATCGAAGACCCGCGTAGAAAATCAGTCAACCTGAAATTCAAATCCGCCAGTAACCTGATCATTCTGCCGGTTACCATCAATGAATCGGATACCCTGAATTTTATCCTCGATACCGGGGTGCGTTTCCCGATTATCACGGAACTGCCTTTCATCGAAAAGCTGAATCTCAACTACATGGTTCCCGTGGAGATCCAGGGACTCGGGGATGGCGAGAGCATCACCGCCTACCGGTCGGGAAACAATGTAATCCAGCTCGACGGAATGGTAGCCCGCAACCAGGAGGTGCAAATGGTCATCGATGAGAATTTCCAGATTTCCCACATGCTGGGAATCCCGGTCCACGGCCTGATCGGTTTTAACCTTTTCAAGGATTACATCGTGAAAATCGATTACCAGGATCAGGAGATTTCCTTGTACCGGCCCGAACATTTCAAATACCGTGACCGCAGGAGCGATATCATATTGCCGCTTCATTTTGACGGGAACAAACCCTTTATCCGTACCAGCATCGTGACCGATGAAAAAACCGAAGTTCCCGTAAAACTGTTGGTTGATACGGGAGCCAGCGATGCCCTGTGGCTCTCCGAGAAATCGGACGAGCGGATCAGGGTTCCGCAAAATCACATTGAAACATTCCTCGGAAGGGGTCTCTCCGGCGATCTCTTCGGAATCAAGGGCAGGATCGATGCCGTGTGGGTAGGACCCCTGGTGTTACCCAGGCCCATTGTTTCCTTCCCCGAAGACAGCCTGGTTTCAGAACTTATTTCGGCCAACGACCGGAACGGTACCCTCGGCGCAGAAATCCTCCGCAGGTTTGTGGTCACCATCGATTACCGCAATGCCCGGCTGACCCTTTCTCCCACACCTCTGGTGAAGGAAGCGTTTAACTACAACATGAGCGGTATGGAAGTAATCAACCCGATGCCCGGACTGCCGATTTTCACCATTGCCAATATCCGGGAAAATTCTCCTGCCTATCTGGCCGGACTGAAGGAAAATGACCAGATTATTTCGGTCAATAACAACAGCCATGCCTCTCTTTCTCTGAATGACATTAACCTGATCCTTCAGAGTAAGGAAAACAGGAAAGTTAAAATGAAGGTTTTGCGCGATGGGGAACAAATTAGAACATCCTTTGAGCTGAAAAACTACTTCTGATGTCATATCTGCGGATAGTCCTTATTATCTGCACGTTGCTGCCGGCTCTCGTTTCACGGGGCCAGCAGCAGCGTGCGCCGGTTTTAGACAGGATCATTTCCGTGCATGCCGACGACAGACCCGTCTCCGATCTCCTGGAACAAATTACCCTCCGGAACGGAATTTTTTTTTCATACGACGCTTCCCTGATTACCACTGACAACAAAATCACCCTTCACTTGGAACAGCGCAGCGTCCATGATGTTCTGACGGAGATTTTCAAAGACGACGATTTCCGCTTTTTGGGAAAAAACGACCACATCATCATCTCAGCTGGTGACCTGGCCGAAGGGGAAGGTACGGAGACCGCTCTGCAATTGCCTGAACCCGTGATTCTTATTTCGGGTAAGGTAATTGACAGTTCGACGAGGGAACCCATGAATTATGTGAGCGTTTCCCTTCAAAACCAGCCTGTCGGCACCATTACCAATGCCGACGGCGATTTCATCCTTAAGCTTCACCCGGAATATGCCGGCGATACCCTGATATTCAGCAGTCTGGGCTATGCCAGGAAAAAAATGAGCGTCAATTCCCTCCACGATGGCGGGGTGATACCCCTACGCTCCATCTCAATACGCATCAGGGAAGTCAGGGTAAAGGCCGTTTCGGTAGACGAAATTCTCGACAACCTGAGGGAAAACATCACCCGGAATTATTCATCAAATTACCAGCTGTTCTCCGGTTTTTACCGGGAAACCCTCCGGCAGGACGATGCGTATATCAACGTGTCAGAGGCAGTCCTTGAGATTCTGAAAGCCCCTTACGGATTCCCTGACCGGGAGGATAAGGTCAGGTTGCTGAAAGCGCGTAAAAGTCCCGATGTGCAACCTTTCCACTGGGTGAATTTCAAAATGCAGGGGGGACCCTACATCATTACCATGCTGGACGTGATCAGGAAACTGGAGACTTTTCTGGATCCTGACTATCAGCTTCTATATCGTTACTCCATCAGCCAGGTGATCTGGTATAAAAACCACCCGGTGTTCGTGATCAGGTTCCGTCCGGCCCGTGACATCGATTTTCCCCTGTTTGTGGGTGAAATGTATGTGGATCGCGAAAGCTATGCCCTCCTGTATGCTTCATTCAGCCTGGATGAATACGGACTTTCCGTTGCTGGGGAATCGCTGATCAGGAAAAAACCCAAAGAATTCAGGGTGAAACCCCTGTTTGTTGACTACCAGGTCGATTTCTCAGAACACGGAGGAATCTGGTATCTCCACACAGCCCGCGCCAATGTGGCCTTCAGGGTGAAAAGCCCCAAGGACAAAATTAATTCGGTATTCCATACGGTCTCCGACCTGTTAATCACCGAGGTCAGAAATACCAGCCTTAAAAGGTTCCCGGTGAAGGAACTGTTTACGGTAAATGATATTTTCTCCGAAATCTCAATCGATTACGATGAGGACTTCTGGGATAATTACAACATCATCAAACCCGATGAAGATCTCCAAAAAGCTGTAAAGCATTTTACACAATACAGCACCGGGGACGTCATTTTTCAGGCAAGGTAGGGTGTAAGACTTGCCCTGGCATGGTTTTGGTTTTCTCCCCGGCGTAATGTAAAGGATAAACTTTATTACTTTTGCGCCGTTTAACCATGAAAAACCTGCGGGAAATGCTTTTGGAAAAGGGATATGTTTATGAACCCATTGATCCGGATATCCGTTTGACTAAGGAAATCAGCCGGATGCGGAAGGAGAAAAATGCCGTCATCCTGAGTCATTATTACGTGGATGCTGAGTTACAGGAAATCGCCGATTACGTGGGCGACAGTCTGGGGCTATCGCAGCAGGCAGAATTAACCCATGCTGACGTCATCGTATTTATCGGCGTTCATTTCATGGCTGAGACGGCCAAGATCCTGAGTCCTTCGAAAAAGGTGCTCCTTCCCGACCTGAAGGCAGGTTGCTCCCTGGCGGAATCGGCCCCTGCAGAAAAATTCGCGCAGTTCAAGGCCCGATATCCCGGACATAAGGTTATCTCCTACATCAACTGTACGGCCGATTTCAAAACCATGACCGACGTAATCTGCACATCTGCCAATGCGGTGAAAATCGTGGAAAGTTTTCCGCCGGATCAGCCGCTGATCTTTGCTCCCGACAAAAACCTCGGAGATTATATAAACAGCATTACCGGCAGAAACATGGTGCTGTGGGATGGCGCCTGCATGGTGCATGAGCAGTTTTCGCCGGAGAAAATCGTGGAACTGCTGGACCTTCATCCCGATGCCGAATTCATCGCGCATCCTGAATGCAAAAAACCGGTGCTCCTCCTTGCCCGGCACATCGGATCGACCACATCCCTGCTGAAATATGTTCAAAAAAGCACTGCCCGGAAATTTATCGTGGCTACCGAAAGCGGCATCCTTCACCAGATGAAAAAATCCTGTCCCGAAAAAGTCTTCATCCCCGCACCTTCCAATGACTCCACCTGTGCTTGCAACGACTGCTCATTCATGAAACTCAACACCCTCCAGAAACTATATCTCTGTCTGAAGCATGAAAAACCGGAAATCCTCCTTTCCCCCGAAGTGATCGAAAAGGCCAGAATCCCCATCGAGCGGATGCTGGAGTTGTCAAGATAAGGATTTCCACCATTTCCCCCGTCTTCTGCAGATACACCTCCCGGTCGGGAGGAGAGACTTTGGTGGTTATTGGGGAATTACCCTCCGGGATACGGGAGAGGTAATTCTACAACCAGCGTAAGCGGGATGATCGCCGGCTGGATTATTTACCGACATTCTCCACCAGAAGGTTTTGCCGGGAGATTTCTATGGCTTTCAGCAGGGTCTTGTCAATTTGCTGAATGATGGGATAGAAACCTTCGTCGCCTATCATATTTCTGGCGATGTATGCTTTCAACTGGGTATTGATGATATGTCCTGAAGCCCTGATTCCTTCGGCATCGGCAGGAACGCCCCTGGAAGCGGCATAGGAGATAAAGGAATTTAGAACGCCGGCTTTTTCCAGATAATTGCCAATCTCCTGTGCGGTGGTCATTTCAGCAAGTTCTTCCCGGTGCTGGTCGGTATACTGAAATGCATACTGGGAAATGAGCATTTTCTGATATAGCTTCTCAAAATAGTCGGACCGTCCCGAGGTGTCGGCCGGGACAAAGATGTCGGGCATGATTCCTCCCCCTCCGTACACGGTGCGTCCTTTCCGGGTCTGGTACTTCAGGGAATCTGCAAAATGGATGCTGTCGACCGCTTCAAATTCGCCATGCACCATTCTGTTGATGAGGTCTGCAAAATACTTTTCATTTCCGTTTTCGTACGATTTCTGGATGCTTCTTCCGCTGGGGGTAAAATAGCGTGCCACTGTCAGTCTGACTGCCGAACCATCGGAGAAGGGGATTTGTTCCTGGACCAGTCCTTTCCCGAAGGAGCGTCTGCCAATGATGATTCCCCGGTCATTATCCTGGATGGCTCCGGCAAAAATCTCACTCGCTGAAGCTGAAAATTCATCGATCAGCACAAAAATCTGTTTTCCAGCCCAGGCGTTGAGCGAGTTGGCGGAAAATACCTTTTTGGGTTGCGCCTTTCCCTGGGTGTATAAGATGGTATCTCCCTTTTCCAGGAAATCGTTGACCATGCGGATCACTGCATTCAGGTAACCTCCCGGATTACCTCTCAGGTCGATGATCATCCGGGAGGCTCCCTGCTTGTCCAGTTTTTTCATTGCATCGGTAAACTCGGCATAGGTGGTTTCAGCAAAACGGCTGACTTTGATAAACCCGGTTTCCTGATCGATCATATAGGAAACATCGACACTGTAAATCGGGATTTCCCCCCTGACAATGTCAAAATCGAGAATATTTCTAAAACCCTTCCGCTGAATGGAGACTTTCACGTGCGTTCCCTTTTTCCCTCGGAGCAATTTCAGAACATCTTCATTCTTTATGCCCGTACCGGCCACCAGGGAGTCGTTGACCATGACAATGCGGTCGCCCGCTTGGATCCCCAGCGTTGCGGAAGGACCGCCCGAAATGACATCAACGATCATGATGGTATCCTGCATGATGTTGAACTGAACCCCGATACCTGAGAAATTTCCCTGCATTTCCTCTTCCACTACCTGCATATCGCGGGCAGGAATGTAAGAAGTGTGGGGATCCAGGTTTTCAAGAACCCCCGGGATGGATTTCTCAATGATTGCGGCGATATCCACGCTGTCGACATAGGCTTTTTCTATTAGATGTAGGATGGTGTTCATTTTGTTTCCTGAGGGAGAAATTTGCGGATTCCGGGAAAACAGGGAGCGCTTCCCCAGGAAATTGCCGATGCCCACTCCGGCGATAAACACCACAGTGAGAAATAGGGGAATGTATAAGGAAAACCGTTTGTTCATCTCATCAAATTAAGTCATTGTCTACCTGAACAACTTCGACATGGGCTCTTTTTAAAAGGTTGATCCCGGCATCAAGCCGGTAGTTTTCGGTGAAAACCACCCTTTTGATCCCTGCCTGGATGATCAGTTTCGAACATTCAAGACACGGAGAGGAGGTTACGTACAACGTCGCCCCGTCACTGCTGTTGTTCGATTTGGCAACTTTGGTGATCGCGTTGGCCTCGGCATGTAAAACGTATGGTTTGGTTTGATTGTTTTCGTCTTCGCAAACATTCTCAAATCCCGACGGGGTACCGTTGTACCCATCAGAAATGATCATCTTCTCTTTTACCAGCAGGGCGCCGACTTTCCTTCTCTGGCAGTATGAATTCTGCGCCCATATGGCTGCCATCCTCAAATAACGCTGGTCAAGCAAGGCTTGCTTGTTTCCGTTTTCCGGTTGTGTTGCCATACATTTATATCTACCCTTAAATTCCGAATGGTTACAAATGTAATTGGTTTTAATGAAAAAAACGGGGCGAATGGTCTTCACCCCGTTTGAAATGATATAATATTGAAGTAATAGGGACTGTGGGGCCGGACTATTTTTTTATCAAAAGCCAGGTGTCTGCATATTTCGGGTAGTTCTGCCTGATTTGCAGGAGGCGTTGCCTGGCGGGGGCTTCGTTTGCGTATGAATCTACCGTCACCCGGTAGTAGCCGGTTTCGCTTTGGACGATGATGGGGGTAAATCCCTCGGAAATCAGCGTTTGCTTATAATTCATCGCATTGTTCATGTTGCTGAAAGAGCCGATGATGATGAAATAGCTGTTTTGGTTTTGCTCTTCAGGCCGTGTGAAAGTGATGGCTTCTTCACGCATGGTGACAGGTTTTTCATCCGAAACGGCGGGTGCTGCCGGTTTGGTTTCGGGAACGGTAAAAACCTTGGGAGCCGGTGTGGTGGTCTCTTGCTGGGCTGCCGGCGTATATGGGCTTGTGGCTGCTTTCTTTGACGACTTGCAGGATCCCAGGGCAAGCGCCGTTATCAGTGTCAGAAACAATACTTTTCTCATTTTTCCTCAGTTTTTCTTAAGGTAAAAATAGATAATTGCCTTTCGTGGTTGTTTATTACTGTTGATGAGTTTTGCACATTCTGCTGTTGGTAACCTTCCGGAATACACAGGTCAGTGTTAATTCAGGGGCAGTTTTATGGTAACCGGTTCACCGGGTCCCGGGAGCAGGTTTCTGACCTGATAAGCCGTTCCGCTTTCAGTACGTGGCACCTTTAAGATGACGGAACTGCGGGCGGGCAACAGGGTAACCTTTTCCGGATTTTCCGATTCTGCAAATTCGAAGGCAAAGTCGCTGAGGTTGGTGAGCTGGAGGGTAGTGGTTTTTTCTCCTGCCGTAATGATACGCTGTGATACGCTTGCAAGGAAGAGTGTTTCGAGCCATTCTGTTTTTCCCAGGAGCAGGTTCCGGAACCACCCGACGGTCCGGCCTTGCTGCAGGGCTTCACGGATGCCTTCAGGCGAGCGTTCCGTGGCAAATACCAGGGTGATGGGCCTGCGTTCCAGATTTTCCTGCTTCAGAAAGTTAAGGATGGGATCATGTACGTCGGAATTGGCAAAAACCGTGAGGTTTTTGTCACGTGACCAGCCGAGTACTTCGGGATACCACTCGTAATGATTCACCACTTCGATGCCATTGAAAAGCCCTTCCCTGAAGAGTTCTTCATGTTCGGGCATCCATACCGCACCGTTGGGAGCCTGGGCTTTCCATCCGGGATGGTTCCACAGCACAAAGGCCCCCTGTGCTTTGGCTTCACGTAATGCCGCCCTGTAATCCTCCTGATGGATTTTGGCTTCATCCTTGACAAAGAGGGCGTTGAAATGGCCGGGAGGCATCGACTTTGTGATTTCCACCCCTTTGATGAGGATCAGTCCCAGCCCTGCCGCTGTCTTTTCAGCCAGCACATAGGGAGTTCCATGACTCACCGGGACATACTCCTTGTTTGGCGTATATTCCAGGTGATCGGTAATGGCGATGGCGTCCAGTCCTTCCTGCCAGGCTTCCCCGGCACGAACGGTAGGCCATACCGTTCCGTCAGAAAAAACCGTATGCATATGAAAATCACACTTCAACACTTCATATCCCGGAATGACCGGCACCAAAATCTCATTTCTGACAGATTGCGCGGTCGAGAGGAAGGTCCATAACACCGCGGAAAAGAACAGTAACTTTTTCATTTCTTGATTTTTTAAATGGGTATAGAACGATTTTTATGCTACCATGGGTTTTGTCACTTTTATTCGTCGGTTTTTTTCTTTCCGGTCATCCTGGTCAGTCCTGTCCGGACCCCCTTTTCGATATTTTCCCAGGGAAGGACTTCCCGGGCGATGTAAATGAACATTAAAATGATTCTTTCCTCACCGCACGATTTGTAAAAGGATGCTTTGTTGAGGCGGTATGCTTCTCTCATGCGCCGCTTCAGGAGGTTCCGGTCCACCGCCTTCTGGAAATTTCTCCTGCTTACCGCGAATGCTGCCCGGGCGGGGAAGGGGAGGGGATTGGCGGTTTTCATCCAGACGATCTTCACGGGATAGGCCACAAGGGATTCTCCTTCACAGAAAAGTCTTTCAATGGCCTTTGCCGATGTAAGGCGCTCTTCCTTGCTGAAATGGTGACTGATCCCGTTCATTCCCGGTCATGAAAAAGGCCGGTAAAAATGCCGGCCTTTCAAAATTAATATTTTGTAGTTATTATTTTGACTTGTTCATGTTTTTAATGTACTGCTCCAGGGCCATGGTCATCGACGGCGCCTCAGGGGTAGGGGCTTCAATGTTGAGTGTTAATCCGGCTTCCCTGACTGCCTGGGCTGTCGAAGTGCCGAAACAGGCGATCTTCGTGTCATTCTGTTTGAAATCAGGAAAATTCTGCAACAGCGATTTAATTCCGGAAGGACTGAAAAATACGAGAATGTCGTAATTTATATCCTTCAGGTCTTGAAGATCACTGCAAATGGTGCGGTATAAAATGGCAGTGGTAAAGTTGTATCCTCCTTTTTCAAGGAGCCGCGGAATTTCCTGTGAGTGAATGTCGGAAAGGGGTACCAAAAATCGCTCCTCCTTATGTTTTTTCATGATATCGAGAAGATCTATTATGGATCCGTTGGCATGAAAGATCTTCCTTTTTCGGTAAACGATATATTTCTGCAGATAAAAGGCTGTGGATTCCGAATTGCAGAAATATTTCAGGGAATCGGGAATGGTCACTCGTAATTCCTGGGCGATCCGGAAAAAGTGGTCAATGGCAGTGCGGCTGTTGAAAAGGATGGCCGTATATTCATTGATGTGGATGCGCGTCTGTCTGAATTCCCTGGCCGTAACACCCTCAATTTGTGTGAAAGGCTTGAAATCTATCTTCACCGATGTGCTTTCAGCCAGTTCAGAGTAAGGTGACTTAATAGTTGCCGGTTCCGGTTGTGTTATAAGAATTGTCTTGATCTTCAATGTTACAAAAATTTAAGTTAACAATCACCTGATACTGGATAAATCACTTTTATAAAAAGTAACATGGGCAAAAATTCAAGGGTACAAAGGTATAAAAAGAGATAAAAAACTGAAAATTGTTTTTTCAATAAAATTAGAACCCCTCTGTGCAGGGTCATCAGGTAAAAAACGGCGGTCAGCGCCATCCCTGCAAAAAGGAAGGGCGAGGGGTTTTGAACAGGGGCCCAGGCAGCGAGACAGACGATGGGCAGCAATGCCAATCCCAGCACTTTGTTGTAATTCCTGATATTGAAAAGGTATTCTCCGGTTTCCTTTCCGGTTTCGGTGATGAATCCCAGAAACAGGTAAGTTAAACTCTTCAAGAGAAAATAACTCAGGATGGTTCCTGAAACGATCAGGAAAAGGGAAAGACCGCCCAGGGCTGAGAAAAGCCCGAAGTATTTCATTATTTGAAACCCAAACAATCCGATTACCAGGAAAAACAGAATATCCAGATAGAAGGCTCCGCTCGCCATTGAGATGTTCTGCTCCCTGAAAAGGCGGGAAGAGGTCGGGTAATTGACCGTGCTGCGGAAGAGGGAATGAAGGTACTTTCTGAAGGAGAAATTGACAAGAGAAACGAGCAACAGGGAAAGACAAATCACAAGGGTAAACCAGTCGGAGGAATCACTCCTGAAATTCCTGGTGGGAAGAATGATATCTTTTTCTTTGAGGCTGACAAGGGGCAGGGTGATATTTGCATTCGGATTGACATATCTGTCGGAGTCTATCAGGAGGGTTTGTTCCTCTTTCCAGCGCATGTATCTCTCACGCGTCATGTTATAATTCCTGCGAATGACCTGTGGCTTGACGGTTCTGGAATCCTGCCTTGCTGTCAGCTCCTTCAACGATACCGGAAGGGAGGATGGTGACGCCTTGACATTGATTTCAGATGCCTGACCGGCGGCACTTTTAAGTGTAGTTCCGGTAACCGTGTCACTGTAATTAATAAAGAAAAAGTCCCCTGTACTCATTCCCGTATCTGTTCGGCCACAAAGATAGTCAAATCAACGATAACGGTCTATCCTCAAAAAGGCAGGGAGTGCCATGATTCAGCAATTTTCGTATTCATAGATCTCCATAAGGAGAATGAGTTTTGATAACTCTTCTACTTTTTCGCAGTCCAGTTCATTGTGAAGAATCTCCATGAAGCGCCTGAGCGCCTCCCTATAATCTTCTTCAGTTTCCAGCCTTTCTTTCATTTTCAGTGTGCATCCAACCAGTTTAACCCTTCGTTCATTTCCACCGTCAGAGGAACTTTCAGAATGACTGCCGTCTCCATTTGTTTTCGGACGATATCTTTTACCTGCTCCAATTCGGGTTTTGCAACATCAAAATTCAACTCGTCGTGTACCTGAATAACCATTTTGGATGAAAGTCCGGCTTTTTCAAACTCCCTGAAGATGTTGACCATGGCAACTTTTATGATGTCAGCAGCTGATCCCTGTATGGGGGCGTTGATAGCATTTCTTTCAGCCATTCCGCGTACGACCTGGTTGTTTGAATTGATGTCAGACAAATAACGCCGGCGACCCATAATTGTTTGCACAAAACCCTCTTTTCTTGCATTTTCAATAGATTTTTCCATATATTCCCTGACGCGTGGGAAATTTTCAAAGTAGCCGTCAATCAGTTCTTTGGCTTCGGTACGAGATATGTTCAGCCGCTGCGACAGTCCGAAAGCCGAGATTCCGTAAATGATGCCGAAGTTGGCGGTTTTGGCTTTCCGGCGCATGTCGGAAGTGACCTCCTGGACGGGGATTTTGTAAATTTTTGCGGCGGTCAGCGCATGGATATCCTGGTTTTTGGCGAATGCCTCCACCATTTGGGGGTCATCGCTGAGGGCGGCCATGATGCGGAGTTCGATCTGGGAATAGTCGGCCGACAGAAAGAGGTGTTCTTCGTCGGAAGGGATAAAGGCTTTGCGGATCTCCCGTCCGTTCTCATCGCGAATAGGGATATTCTGCAGGTTGGGGTTGTTGCTGCTCAGCCGCCCGGTGGCCGTCACCGCCTGGTTGTATGAGGTGTGGATTTTTCCGGTGCGGGGATTGATCAATTCCGGAAGGGTTTCGACATAGGTATTCAGCAATTTCTTCAATCCTCTGTATTCAAGCACTTTCCCCACGATGGGATGCTGGTCTTTCAGCCGGGTGAGCACCTCTTCATTGGTTGAATATTGTTTGGTTTTGGTAAGCCGGGCGTTGGGGTCTATTTTCAGCTTTTCAAAGAGGATCTCCCCGAGTTGTTTGGGGGATGACACGTTGAATTCCATCCCCGCCAGTGAATGAATCTCTTCCTCCAGGTCAATGATCTGGCGGCGCAGTTCCCCGGCATAGTCGTTCAAAGCCCGGGTATCCAGTTTTACGCCGGTTCGCTCCATATCAGCCAGGACGGGCACCAGGGGCATTTCGAGACCGGTGAAGAGCGCCGTTAGCCCGCTCTCTTCCAGAAGCGGTTCCAGGACTGCTTTCAGCTGAAACGTCAGGTCAGCATCCTCGCAGGCATAATCGCGCAATTTCTCCTTTTCCACGGCCCGCATGGTGAGTTGGCTCCTTCCTTTGGGCCCAATGAGGTTTTCGGTGGGTATCTTCCGGTAGTTCAGGTAGGTCTCACTCAAGTAATCGAGGTTGTGTTTCCATTCCGGCTGAAGGAGGTAATGAGCCAGCATCGTGTCGAACATCTTTCCCTTCACCTCCAGCCCATACTGACTGAGCATCAGCAGATCATATTTCAGGTTCTGTCCCACTTTCAGGATGCGCTCATCTCCGAAAACCTCACGGAATTCCAGCACTACCTGTGTAGCTTCTTTCCGGTTGGGGGGGATCGGTACGCAGTAGGCTTCGTGATTGCGGAAGGCAAAGGAGATGCACACCAGTTCTGCGGTATGGGGATCAAGACCTGTGGTTTCGGTATCGAAACAAAATGAAGGCTGCACCGCCAGCTCGGCCCGCAAACTGGCACGCTGCATTTCATTTTCTACAAGGTAATATTGATGAGGAGTAGTTTCCAGGGTTTCTGCCGCCGGCCTTTCTTCAGGAGTGGCCGCCGGCGCTTCCATACCAAAGAGGGTCCCCTGAACCGGCTGCTGCTCCCGCGGTTTTTCCGCCGCTCCCGACAGCTGAAGCCTTTCCAGAAGATTGCGGAATTCAAGGTCTTCAAACAATGCCCTGAGCGCTTTCTGGTCAGGTTCTTCAATCCGCAGCTTCTCCGGCTCAAACGATACCGGCACGTCCAGCATAATCGTGGCCAGCTCACGTGACATCCGTACCTGCTGCTCAAAGGCAAGCAGGTTTTCTTTTTGCTTCCCCGTAATTTTGTCAATATTGCGGTAAATACCGTCAATGTCACCAAAATCGCTGAGCAGCCTGACGGCATTTTTGGGTCCTATGCCCGGACAGCCGGGGATGTTGTCAGAGGAATCTCCCATCAGTCCGAGTAAATCAATCACGAGCCGGGGATCCGCCAGGTCAAAATTCTTCCTTACCTCTTCCGCTCCCCATATCTCGATGTCGTTGCCCCCTTTTCCTGGTTTGTACATGTAGATCCCTTCACCCACCAGCTGCGCATAATCCTTGTCAGGAGTCATCATGTAAGTCTTAAAGCCTTCCCCGGCAGCTTGCCGCGCCAGGGTCCCGATGATGTCGTCGGCTTCATAACCCTCCTTTTCCAGAATGGGGATCCGGAAAGCTTCCACCATCTTCCGGATGTACGGAACCGCTTTCCTGAGATCCTCGGGCATCTCCTGGCGGTTGGCCTTGTATTCGGGAAACATCGCATGCCTGAAAGTGGGTTTTGACATGTCAAAGACCACCCCGATGTATTCCGGTTTTTCATTCTCAAGCAACTGGACGAGGGTGTTGGCAAAACCCAGCGCGGCAGAGGTGTTCACCCCTTTTGAGTTAAAACGAGGATTTCTGATAAAGGCAAAATAACTGCGGTATATCAATGCGTAGGCGTCCAGCAGGAATAGCTTCCTTTCAGCCTTGTCGGTGTTATCTGTCATGTCTGATGTTATTTCTGGTTTCTATCTGCCCGGTTTCACCGGTGGTTGTTGACATTAAACCTTTCGGATCATCCATCTGGAAATATTTTGGTTCTTAACTTCAACCTCGATCGGCGATTTGTCCATTAATCTGCACCTCAACCTGCACCTCAACCTCAATTATTATCCGTTGCGTACCACTCGGCAAAGGAGGTAACAGTTTCAAAAAGCCTGATGCTGAAAAGGGAAACGCCCTGCGGCATCAGGGGTTTCAAAATTCCGGCGATATACCCGACGAGGTTTTCTGTAGTAGGCTGAAAATCAACAATGAACAATCTGTCAGTCGTCGATTTCAAGGCATTGACCCGATTTTCGGGAATAAGCCTGTTAATCATCAGGGCATGGTCAAAGCGGTCGGTGATGTGGGTTTTGACCAGCGTTTTCAAATCGTGGAAATCAATCACCATGCCGTCGCCGTGATGCCCCGGTATGTGGCTGGCATCTCCCATGACTGTCACTTCGAGGTTATAGGAATGACCGTGAATGTTGCTGCACAGCCCCTGGTAAGCATGCAGGGCATGGGCCATTTCAAAATGAAAACGCTTTGTAATCCTGATTTTTGCCATAATTTTCAAAAAACAAAAATGTGAAGTTACTGAAAATTCTTTTCACTGCAATTTTGGTTATTTTTGTACCACAGTGTTCGGGCTTTGTGCAACGGTTTCGTTCTAAAACATGTAATTCAGAATATTTCCATGAGAAAATGGCGTATTGAAGATTCGGCTGAATTGTATAACATCAATGGTTGGGGGATCAATTATTTTTCAATCAACGAAAAGGGAAATGTGATTGTCACCCCCAGGAAGGATAATATCTCGGTCGACCTGAAAGAACTTATTGATGAGTTGCAGCTACGGGATGTGACACCGCCGCTGCTGGTTCGTTTTCCCGATATCCTTGACAGCAGGATTGAGAAGATGGACAGTTGTTTCCGGATTGCCGCCGAAGAGTACGAATACAAAGGCAAGAATTTCATCGTTTATCCGATCAAGGTCAACCAGACGCGTCAGGTCGTAGAAGAGATCGTCGACCATGGCAAGAAGTTCAACATCGGTCTGGAAGCAGGATCCAAGCCTGAATTACATGCCGTGATCGCCATTGACACCGACAGTGATTCGCTGATCATCTGCAACGGATACAAGGATGAGAGTTATATCGAGCTTGCTCTGCTGGCCCAGAAAATGGGACGTCAGATCTTCATCGTGGTTGAAAAGCTCAATGAGCTCAGGTTGATTGCCAGGGTTTCCAAACGTCTTAAAATGAAGCCCAATATCGGAGTCCGCATCAAGCTTTCGAGTACGGGGAGTGGCAAATGGGAAGATTCGGGGGGGGATGTGAGCAAGTTCGGCCTCAGTTCGAGTGAGTTGCTCGAGGCGATGGATTTCATGGAAAAGAACGGGCTGAAGAGCTGTCTGCGGCTTTTGCATTTTCACATCGGAAGCCAGGTGAACAAGATCCGCCGGATCAAGACTGCCCTGCGGGAAGCTTCCCAATTTTATGTGGAACTTTACAGAGCCGGCTTCAAGGTGGATTTCGTCGACATCGGGGGCGGACTGGGGGTGGATTATGACGGCACCCGTTCCGCGAACAGCGAGAGCAGCGTCAATTACAGCATTCAGGAGTATGTGAACGATGCCACCTACACCATGGTTGACGCTGCCAATAAAAACGGATTGCCGCATCCCAATATCATTACCGAGTCGGGGCGTTCGCTGACGGCCCATCATTCGGTGCTTATTTTTGAAGTGCTGGAATCGGCCACGCTGTCGCGGTGGGAGGAGGACGAAGATATCGAGACCGGCGACCATGAGCTGGTCCAGGAACTCTACCAGGCCTGGGAACTGCTGAACCAGCCCCGGATGCTGGAGACCTGGCACGATGCCCAGCAGATCCGCGAAGAAGCTCTGGACCGCTTCAGCCTCGGTTTACTCGACCTGAAAACCCGCGCTCAGGTAGAGAAACTCTTCTGGTCCATTGCCCGGGACATCATGCAGATGACCTCCAAACTGAAACATATCCCCGGAGAGTTGATGACCCTTCCCAAGTTGTTGTCCGACAAATATTTCTGCAATTTCAGCCTGTTTCAATCACTTCCCGATGCCTGGGCCATCGACCAGGTTTTCCCCATCATGCCCATTCAGCAACTCGATGAAAAACCTGACCGGTCGGTCACCCTGCATGATATCACCTGTGATTCCGACGGAAAGATCGACAATTTCATCAGTACCCGCAACATGTCCTATTACCTGCCCGTCCACAGCATCAAGCAGAAGGATTCTTACTACATCGGTGTTTTCCTGGTGGGTGCCTACCAGGAGATCCTGGGAGACCTCCACAACCTCTTTGGGGATACCAATGCGGTTCATGTGTCGGTCCATGAAAAGGGATATACCATTGACCAGGTAATCGACGGGGAGACAGTGGCCGAGGTGCTCGAATATGTGAATTACAGTCCGAAGAAGATGGTGCGCACAGTGGAAGGATGGGTGTCGGCATCGGTAAAAGCCGGCAAGATCTCTCCGGAAGAAGGGAAAGAGTTCCTTTCAATATACCGTTCGGGATTGTACGGGTATACCTATCTGGAATAACCTCGTGTCTGATAAAGCCTTGTCAGGAGGTTTCCTCCCGGCGGAGGAGTTCCTCCAGAATCTCCGTGGCTTCTTCCACATACCGCCGGCAACGGGTTTCTGACAAGCCCAGTTCCTTAATTCTGCGGTTTTCTTCCTGATCCAGCATGCTCAAGCCGTCGAGCAGGTCGCGGCAGTTGAGCGATCGGTGCCTCTTGACGAATTCTTCGCAGAACTTACGGGTAAGGAGATAGACTTCCTGTTTTTTGGTCTCAGGATCATGGGTGCCTTTTCCTTTTTCGGCACCGAGGGCCATCAGGGCGCCGGTCACCGCCCCGCAAACCAGTTGCTGACGTCCCAAGCCCCCTCCGAAAGGGGTAGCAATCCGCAGGCTTTCCTCCTCAGGAATTCCCGATTCCGGGGAAAAGGCGGCGAATACCGACTGCGCACAGTTAAAACCGTTGCCGAACAATGCTTTTGCTTTTTCTGACTTTTTCATCTTTCTCTACCCGGTGATGTGCCTGGCTGCCAGTTTAACGCAACTTTGCGGGTAACCCGGGCATCCAAAAATAACACTTTTCAGGGAAAAGGAAACCGGAAATTTCGGGCACCAATGGATTATCCGGCAAATTCACCTCGTTTACCCGGCGGAAAAAATTATTTTTGCGGAAGATCGTTGTTGCCTGAACTCCGGAAGCAAATCCGTTAAATTGATGCAAGTATGAAGAAAGTTTTGGAATCGGCCTGTTTTGCGGCGAAGAAACATACCAACCAGCGGCGGAAAAATGCCGGGAACACCCCCTACATCAACCATCCCCTTGAAGTGGCTCATTTGTTGGCTACTGTGGGAGGCGTCACCGATGAGGACATTCTTTCGGCGGCTTTGCTCCATGATACCATTGAAGATACCGAAACCCTTCCTGGAGAGATTTCTGCCAGGTTCGGCGATGTGGTTCTCAGCTATGTCCTGGAAGTGAGTGACGACAAGATGCTGCCAAAGGCGGAGCGGAAACGGTTTCAGGTGGAACATGCCCCTTTCCTGAGTAATGGTGCGAAACTCATCAAGTTGGGCGATCGTATTGCCAACATGCGATCCATTGTGCATGAGCCCCCGGCGGGTTGGCCCCCCCTTCGCCAGGCGGAATATTTTAAATGGTCGCAAATGGTTTTCCAAGGCCTGCGGAATACCAACGAAGCCCTTGAAAACCTCTTTGAGGAAGAGTTTGTACAAGGGTACCAGGTCATCCTGGCGCGAGAAAAGGATCCGGATTATACAAACAACTGATTTTTTCACGGTGAGGTAAGCTCCTTTGCCGTTAGGGACGGACAGGGGCGTTGCCGGGGAATCCGGGAGTTGTGCCAGGATGTGACGCAAATCAGGGCGGGCCCTTGAGCGTGCAGGCTGCTGCAATGAGAGGGATTCTGATTATTTCTTCGGATTTCGCCCCGACAGGGTGATCAGTCAAACCCTGTTGAAAACTTCTGTCTTGGTGAAGATGCGGTGGATGCGGTCCTTCACGGTCGGAAGCGTGATGAAAAGGGTATCGGCAATCTCCTGATTGCTTTTCCCGGAGCGGAGTTCCCTGATGATCTCTGCCTCCCGCCGGGAGTTTCAATGTTCAGCCAGAAGCAGGTCGCTGTAAGATACGGAAACCAGCTCTTCCTCCGCGATCCCGAATAAATTGAGATAGTGGTTGCATTGTTTCAGCAAGATATCCCTGCCGATGGTCCCTTCCTTGTCGATGGCCTCAATCTCCACAAAAGATCCGAGGCCTTTGACATGGTCAATGTGAAATTTTACATTCTCCTTATAGTAAATTTCCCGTACCTTGTCGACAACCACGAGGATTCCCAGTGCCCTGGCAAGGATTTCCCCCAGATCGGATCCCGGAATGGCCGGGCAGAGGAGTACGTCGGCCTGTTTGGGCCCTTCCTGGTTGGCACGCTCGTAAAAGATCAACTGGTTCTCGATGTTTCCCCTGCGAAGTTTCAGCCTTCCGCAGGAAACTTTATAATAGGTGTCGGTCTGGTAGTCGGTTCCCCGGAATTCGGCTCCCAATTCGCGCAGGATGTCACGAATGGCATCCTGTTTGTAGCTTCGGGCTTTGATTTCAATATTCGTAATGGACATGAGATAAATGATACTAATAGCACATACATTCTGACTGTCGAAGATAATAAAAGCGTCAAAAACAAGTTAAATATCAACGTAATGCATTACAAATAAGCCAGGCCCTATGAAAACCAGGTATTTTGCGCTATGGTTCGTCATGGCGGCACTCCTTTTTAACGCCTGTTCGTCACAGAGCGGCAGGGACCGGCAAGCCGCCCCTGCACAGGGAAAGGATGCCGCTACGGAGGCTCCCTCTTCTCCCGGTACTCCTCCCGGGGCTAATCTGGAGGCCCCCCTGAAAACAACCCCGGAAACCTATCCTCCCGCGTTGGGGAAGGTCATCTTTTTCCTTGAAAATTCCGAAAGCATGTTCGGATATGTTTCCGGCATATCCCGTTATGTGGGTGTAGTTTCGGAACTTGCTGAAAAACCCGATTTTGTGAAAGAGGATATTTCACGGGAGTTTTTCTTCATCAACGGGGACGGATCGGTGCTGACCCCCATCGGGGATGATCCCGTGGTGCTGAAGAAAAAGCTGAACACCGCCGGCTTCCGGTGCGGCGACATCACGCGCAGCAATTTGAACGGTATGTTCCAGACCGCATTGGCGGCTGCCGGCGGCGGCACCATTACCATCCTCATCTCCGACGGGATCTACGACATCGGCGACGGCGGCATGACTTCCCTGGTCACCTCCGGCAAAGAGACCCGCAGCCGCTTCATCAAACGGCTGCAGAACGGCAACCTGCAAACCGTCATGATTAAACTGACCTCCGAATTCCGCGGAAACTATTTTTACGCTTCCAGGAAAGGAAAGATCGCCATCAATTCGGAACGCCCCTATTACATCTGGATCTTCGGGGAAAGCAGCCTGCTGGGGAAATACTTCCCCGACAGTTACATTGCCGGGGAACTGGCAGGATATGAAACGCTGGCCCGTTTTCTGAAACCTGACAACGGCGACCTCCCCTGGCAGGTGGTTTCTGACAACAGCCTGGGATCCTTTCGCTTCGACCACCGGGTGAAAAACAGACTGGTCGGCGCAAAACCCGACCGCAACGGCCAGGGATTCCAGTTTACCGTGGCAGTTGACTTTTCCACGCTTCCGTTCCCTGACAGCTATTATCTTTCGGCCGCCAATTATGAAACGGAAGGAAAATTCGAAGTTTCAGAAGTCCGGAAAGCCGTGAAAAAAATCCACGGGCTCTCATTTACCCCGACGCACCTGATTTCGGTGAAAACCATGAAGAATCCTGCCGGGAAAATGTCACTCTCCCTGGCATCCAGGATTCCCGGATGGATCAGTGAGACCGCTTCGGAAGATGAGGAGGCCATCGGAACCGACGTTTCCCACACTTTCGGTCTGAATTACCTCACCGACGCCATCACCGATGCTTACCGGTCGGTGTCGGAAGAGAGGCATTTGGCGACTTTTACCGTTGAAATCCAATAAACACTGATCAATGAATGAATTATTTGCAGCGATGTATGAATCCCTTTTCGGGGTTTACAATGCCAACTACCTTGAGATTTTCACCACCCTGTTTGATTTCGGGGGGTATCTCAGGCTGGGGTTTCTTTTCATTGGGCTGCCCCTGCTTTTCTGGCTCCTCTTCTATTATCTGTGGAAATACCCTTACGGCAGGTTCCTTCACTGGCTGGTGTGGCTTCTGGCCTCGGCCGTAACGGTGTTGGTAGCCACCTGGCTGGTGGCTGACCACGCCATTTTTGATTCGGGGAACCAGGCCCTTGCCGATGCTTTGGGCGATGCGGAGTCGGGGTACAAAGCCTATGCCGAAGAACTTCCCATGCGGTATGCCCTGATCAACGCCGGGCTCTCCCTGGCGGTAGGATTTATGGCGAGCCTGGTTATGAAGCAGTTCAGCAGGATCCAGATGCATTTACCCTTTTAATTCAGTATTATGGCACAGAAACTTTATATTTTCGGCATCGGCGGCACCGGCAGCCGGGTGATCAAGGCGCTCACCATGCTTTTTGCGGCCGGGTGCCGTCTGGAGAACGGCTTTGATACCGTTGTCCCGGTCATCATAGACCCCGATACGGGCAACGGCGACCTGAGCCGCACCAAGGACATCCTCCGCCTCTACCAGCAGGTGCGGAACCAGGTCGACCATCCCGATGACTTTTTCGGTCAGGAGGTCAAGACCATCCATGAGCTGGCGGACCATTCGGCGGGCATCAACCCCGATTTTTTCCAGTTCAGGCTCAACGGGGTCGACGGCAACTCCTTCCGCAAATATATCGGTTTTGAAGAGCTGGGCGATAACCCAGAAGCGGGTGAAGATGACCGCAATTTCATCAGGCTTCTGTGGTCGGAAGCCAACCTCGATGCCGACATCAGTGTGGGTTTCAAGGGAAATCCCCACATGGGCTCCGTCGTGCTGAACCAGTTCACGTCGTCCGATGATTTTATCAGGTTTGGCCAGACCTTTTCCCCGGGAGATGCCATCTTCATCATCAATTCCATCTTCGGGGGCACCGGGGCGGCGGGTTTCCCCCTGCTGCTGAAAAACCTGCGGGGTAACAGTGAAATTCCGCACCGGGTGCACGTCAAGGATGCCCCCATCGGCGGGATTACCTACCTTCCCTATTTTGCCCTCAACCGGCAGGATGAAATCAACTCGGAATCCTTTGAGGAGAAAGCCAAGATCGCCCTCGACTATTACAACCGCACCATCATCGGGCAGAACAGGATCAACGCTCTGTATCTCATCGGCAACAGGGGAAATACCAATGTGATCCCGTATGCCGTCGGCGGAAAGGAGCAGAAAAACAACGCCCATTTTCTGGAGCTGGCAGGGGCTCTGGCCGTCCTGGATTTTTGTAAAAACAGGGACTTGCACGGCGTTTCGGGAGGAAAAGCGGTCAACGGCACCCGGGTGAAGGAGTATGGCATAGAGAATGAGACAGAGACCATTACCTTCGGAGACCTCAACCTCGATGATGTCAAAAAACTGTCGGGACCGCTCACCAAATACCGGCTTTTCACCGGATATCTCGAGAAAGGGCTTCCGCGAGCCCTGGGGGTTTCGCGGTGGACACGCAGCAACATCAGGTTGGTGCCCTTGAGCAACAATTCGGTTCTCGACCGCAGCTATTTCAGTTCCGTGGAGTATAACCTGCAGGTAAAAGCTTTCAATGCGCTTTTTGATGAATGGATCAGGGAGATGGGCGAGAACAAACCCTCCTTTATCCCTTTCAGGGAGATGACGGCCGATACGGCCCTCAACCTGGTACGGAACAGCGCCCCGAAGGGCAACCTGAGTTTCAGGGCCCTGGATGTCTGGAACTGCCGTTTGATTGCCCGTGATGACCTGCGGGCTCCGGTAGGGATGAAGCATTCCACCCTCATCAGGCTATTCGGGCTTTCCACAGAAAAAGTTTTAACAAAGAAGGAGTTAATTATCCGTTAGTTATGGCCAAAGTTTTTAGATTACACGAAGGAGCCAGTGGTACCGGGTGGTTTGTCAGCCAACCCCTGACCCCGGCCCAGCTCACCACCATCCGCACGGAAGGGAAAGAGGTCGCCACTTCCATTCCCAGTCCCTATGCCAGGATTGACCTGGTGAAATCGGCATTCCGCTGGGTCACCGGCCATGGCATTGACGGGAACAGCGCCCATCACCGGCTGGTGTCGGAAGCCCTCGACGTGGCGCAGCTCTTTTATCTCTCCCAAAAATACCGGAGTAAGATACAGGTGGTCTCTTACAATCCTGTGGCCCGTTTCAGGGCCCTCTCAGGTACCGGAGGCCTGGTGCGCCATAACCGTTTTGCGGAGACCCTGCAGCTTTATTGGGACCAGGACAGTGTGAGCCGTGAAGAAGCCGGCAACCTGGTGCTTTATAATTTCGAACATGTCAGACGCCTCTACCTTCTTCTCAACCGGGCCACCCGCCAGGTGATTGGGGGCACCTCTCCGGCCACCCTTTTCATTGCGGCTCCCGATGCCGGAAAAGCAACGGCTTCGTTGCACCTGAAAAGCTCTGACCACCGGTTTTTCGGCGAAAAACTCTGCCCGCTGTTCCAACGGGAACCTTCCTTTGTAAAATACCTCTATGCCCTGGCAAAACAGCCCGGGTTTCCCGTCAATTTCCCCGAAGTATTCGCCTACTTGGAGAAGGTACGTCTTGAAATGCTCTCCCATGAGCTTACCAGTGCCGTCACCAACCTCGACGCGTCAGCCCTGGCATCCTACAACCCCTGCACGGTGGGCAGCAACATGAACGATACCTGCGAAGTCCTGGGAATTCCCCTGGGGATTCAGCCCGAAGATGAGGAAGACGGCGGAATCGGCGAAACCAGTGACTTCACCATGGTCAGCGATTATCCCCCGGAAGCCCGGAAACCGCTGGTCCTCCCCCAGGGCAGGTTCCCCGGACGGTGGACCTATACCACGCCGGGCATCCTCTGGAATGAAGATAATACGGTGCCCCTGAAAAATGACCAGACACCCGAACTTTCGGTATTGCCCATCCAGGAAGACAGATACCCCTGGCTGTCGGAAGGCAATTTCCTGGAAGAGAAGATCATAGAACTTCCTTATCCCGTCGACGGATCCAAATTCACCCAGTGCGGTGCTTCGAACTGCCTGATCCCCCTGACGCCCCTCTTCTTTAAGTATTTCAGCGCTGCGAGTGCCGAACGCATGCTTACCCTCCGTAACCTTTCAGGAGGAGGAATCGAAGCGATCCTGGAAATCCCGGTGAAAAGGGGGAAAATCACTTTCAGGAAGATCTACAGCCAGCCCGACAAGGTAAAATGTGACCTTCACCTGGCTGTCATTCCCTATGTGCGGGTCGAGGACAAAACGTTTCCCTATACCATCGGGATCCTCGATGATGGCAGGGAGGAACCCAATCCGGTCAGGGTGGAATGTTATGAAACTGGGAAGGTGACCGGGATTTCGGAGCCTGTTTTCAGGAACCGCAGCAAAGTACAACGAAGTTATTATTACAAAACCTCCGGGAATTTCGATGTTGTCAGGATTACCTCCGGGGGTTCTGGCGGATGTGTTCTTCCCCGGTGGAAGCCGGCAGGGAAAGGTTATCATGCCGTTCACTTCGCCATAGATTTCGGTACCACCAATACGCATATGGAATACAAGTACGGGAACAGCGATGCCGTGGCCTTCGACAGTTCGGCCAGCCAGCCTGTATGGCAGTCGCTCCTCGACGTGCACCATCCTTCGGTGAATTTTCAGGATATCGCCGATGACCGGATTTTCGAACAGGAGATCATGCCTTACATTCTCTCAGGTGAGAATCCCGGGGAAATCCGTTTCCCCCTGCGTACTGCCCTGGCGTTCAACAAGGACCTGGATGCCAGGACCCTTCCGGAGCCTTTTCAGCATGTGAACAATTACATGCTTTATGAAAAGATCCATTTCCCGGTATATCTCGACATCCGTACCCAGCTGAAATGGAGCAATTATGCTGACACGCGCGATGAAACCCTGGTCAGGAGCTATATCGAAATGCTGGTATTGCTGGTTTTTTACAAGACTCTCATCCTGGGCGGGGATCCGGACCAGACCACCATCACCTGGTTCTATCCGGTAAGCATGGATGAATACGAACTGGGGGTTTTGTTCCGCACCTGGCAGCAGGCGTACAAGTCGGTATTCGGGTTGGAACCTGCGGGAAGCCGTATCAACGGCATTCCCGAGAGCATCGCCCCCTATCTCTATTACAAGTCGTCGGTCATCGGCCAGAGTCTTTCAATCGACATCGGTGGGGGTTCCAGTGACATGGCCGTTTTTGATGAGGCGACATCGCGGGCGAAGCTGATATCATCCGTAAAATTTGCGGGAAATGCCATTTTCGGGGATGGTTTCCCCACCGGGGAATTCCGGAACAATTCCGACCGCAACGGTTTTGTTCGCATTTTTTCGGCACCTGCCAGAGAGGCGGTGAGGGGGGATACCCTGATGGAGCCCATCCTGGAAAATATCCTTCAGCGCACCAAGGATTCCGCCGATTTCAGCAGCTTCCTCTTCGGTCTGGAGGCCGGAAGCCGTACCCCGTTCAGTTATACCCGCCTCCTGGAGAACCATAAGTGGATGAAGCTTCCCATCTTCATCTTTTACGGGGCTTTGGCCTATTATGCCGCCAACCTGCTTAAACTGTCAGGGGAGAAGGTACCCCGCTACATCCTGCTCAGCGGAACCGCTTCCAAAACGGCAGCCATCCTGGACCCGACGGCGAAACTGAACCAGTTGTCAGGATTGTTCCGGTTTATCTTCGGAAAAGTCTACGGGACGGAGATTCCGGTTCTGTCGGTACAGCTCTCTTCCATCCCCAAGGAGATCACCTGCAAGGGGGCCCTCAAGGTAGGCGTCGGTGAAAGCATCACCGGCAACACCATCCGTTTCTGGATGGGGGGAACCGGCGACGGGATATGGGGCACCGCCCTCGATAAGGAGAAGGAGATTCTGAAAACCCCGAAATACGGGGACATCGACGACCGGGCAATGGAGATGATCGAAAAGACGATCCTCGATTTCTATGCCCTCCTCGACGAATACACCGGCGGCGTTAACCTGGAAGGGGCCTTTAATATCGAACTGCAGGCTTACTGGATCTTCAGGCAGATGCGCGGGGAGAACATCCGGGAGTATCTTATGCGCGGATTAAAAGCCTTCTTCAAGAAGAACGAGAAACATGCCGAGGAGACCCTCTTCTTCTACCCCCTGATCGGGATACTGAACAAACTCTCTTTTGAACTTTCTGAAACCGGCGATTGATGGATTACTTTCTTTATGCAGCAGCATTTTTCCTGGGGGTGGCTTTCATGTACCTGATCACCCGCCAGGTGATCAGGATCTACCTGAATGATGAGATGAGGGCTTACCGGAGGGAGATCCGCAAAAAGCGGAAATGGTGGAAGCCTGTCCTCTTTCCGGAGGTGAAAGTGCTCAAGCGTCACAAGGACCACTACAAGCGGGAGGTTGAAAAATTGCAGGGCCAGCTGGAAGAGGAAGCCTGGCAACTGGATCAGCACAAGCAGTCAGGTCTTGACTTATTGCGGAAGGTGGAGGAATTGCGTCGTGAAAACCGGGAACTGAAAATCATAGTGGCTTCTCCTGCGGGCTTGAAAAACAGGGTGCCGGGCACCCGTGGCGCCTCTGACATCAGGAAGGGGGATGCTGCCCCTTCTGACGACACCGTCACCCTGTATTTCGGCATTCCTGACCACCAGGGCCATTTCCCGGCTGACCGGAGCGAGCCAGAGTATGACAACCGGAAACTGTTCATGGTTGTGACAAAAAAGGATAGCGACCGGGGAGAACTTCATTACCTTTCCGGGGATTTGGACCTGAAAGCCATCAACAACGTGGATTATTACCTTCTCCCGGTGTGTGAAATTTCCAACATCGCCGGGCGGAATTCGGCCAACCGGGTGGTCCAGGACGAAAAAGGAATGGTGGCCCTGGTATCGGGGAAGTGGATCTGTAACAAAAAAATCAGGGTTAAGCTGGTCTGATCATGATTTCCGAAGAACCGGTTTACATTGCCGAACTGGCTGTCATCGTGGCGGTGGTTCTCTTCCAGGTGGTTCATACCTTCAGGGTGTATCTGAATATCCGCAGCCTGCGTTCGGTTTTCCGCGACCTCCTCCTGGTGAGGAACGGCTATGTGGAACGGCGGTACCTGGGCAATTCCGACCTGATCCTTGCCAATACCGTTTATCTGTCGCCGGGAGAGGATCCTCCTTCGGAAGCTGCATATGCCCGGATCACCCTGACGGAAACGGAAAGCAAACACGAGATCCTTCTCCGGATCAAAATGGCGCTGAACACTTACCTGCTGAACAATTACGGGGCTTCGGTAAATTTCGGCATCATCAGAGACCTGGTGGACAGGGAGGTGGACAGCAAAGACGAGGAGATCAGCCAGTCGTTACCCACCCCTTTGTATCTCGGGTTGGCGGCTACAATGGTAGGGATTATCTTCGGATTGTTTGCCATGCCCGATATCGACGGGCATAATTTCACGCAGGGGATCAACACTCTGATCGACGGGGTGAAACTGGCCATGACGGCCAGTCTGAGCGGGCTGTTGTGCACCACGGTGCTCTCCTCGTTTTTCTACAAGCGGGCCAAAGCGGAGACCCTGCGGCGGAAGAATGCCCAGCTCTCCTATCTGCAGGCACGGTTGCTACCCGAGTTGATCAGGGCGGAGGATACCGGAGTATCGGGGCTGAAGGCCAGTCTGGACCATTTTTCGCGCGAAGCCACCGTGATCGTGGGCAAGGTGCATGAAGCGGCAGAAATTACCAGCCGGAACCTTTACCATCAGCAGGGGATCATCTCCCGGCTGGAGCGAATGAATGTGACCCGGGTATCGAAGGCAAACCTGGAGCTTTTCGACAGGCTGGAGGGGAGTGTGGAAGCCCTGCAGCACTTTTCGCAGTATCTTTCGGGCATTGAGGCCATCGCTGCCAATCTGAAGGAGTTTGCCAGCAGCACGGTCCGGGTGGATGCCATTGCCGGGGAAGTCAACACCACCCTGGCCCAGTCGAGGGAGCTCACCCGTTTCCTGACAGCCCATTTTGACAGGATTGAGCAGGCGGGATCTGCCGCCCTGCGGGCCGTGGACCTCACCGAATCCCACTTCGGGGAGGCGATCGGCACGTTGCGCGAACGCACGCAAAACAGCATTCAGACCCTCTATGCCTTGTCGGACCAGACCGACTCGGCCTTGCGGGAAGCCTTCGGAAAAGTGGTGGAAGAGCTGAAAAGTGTCACGGCGAACCATCTCAATGAGTTCATGGCGGCATACCGCAATGCCGTGCCCCGGTTTGAGCAGCTGAAAAACCTGGAATCCCTGGGTTCCCTGCAAAATACCATTGACGGCCGGGCTGCCGAGATGATCCGGAAAACGGAAACTTCAAACCGGGAGGTGCTGGAAAGCCTCCGTGAGCTTACCTTTGCCCTCACGGGAAAATCCCCCCTGAAGCGGCCTGCCGGGAAATGGTGGGAAAAGGCGGAAATCCTTCTGCGCATCCTCGCCTTGCTGGGAATCATCACGGTGACCGCGGGAATCGTGCTTTATTATTTTAACCTGCTGTGATTCCATGCGCAAGGACAATTTCTTTTGGATCAGCTATTCCGACCTGATGACCAGCCTCTTCTTCATCATGATGGTCCTCTTCGTGGTCACCATCGGATATCTGCAATACCAGAAGAACGCCACCGAGAAACAGCTGGCAAAGATCCAGGAGCTCCAGACGGCGGTGCAGCAGCTTCCGGCGGAATATTTTGAATACCAGCCCCTTTACAAACGGTTCAGGCTGAAGGAGCAAATCCAGTTTCCGAGGGGTTCGTCGGCAATCCCCGACAGTTATCGCCCCTATCTCGTCAATGTAGGCCAGTCGGTATTCAGGCTGGTATACCAGATGAGCACCCATCCCGATTTCAGGGAACTGGATATCAAATACCTGATCGTGATCGAAGGAATGGCTTCCAGAGACAACTATCCCCTCAACTTTGAGCTGAGCTACAAGCGGGCGTTGTCTCTTTACAACCTCTGGCGGATGGAAGGGATCGTCTTTGATCCGGAATACTGCGAGGTGCAGATTTCGGGAAGCGGCACCCGGGGTATCCGCGAATATTCGGGTGATCAGGAATACCGAAACCAGCAGTTCCTGATCCACATCATCCCCAAGATGGGAAAGATCACCGAGGAGTAGATAAGGTTATCTTCCCGGGGCTTTGTGCTAAGAAACAGGCTGCCGGGGCTGATCTGGGGACGATACGTAGCAATTATTGTTGTATCTTTTACAGTCGTTAAATCATAGTAAATCTAAATTAAATGAAGAAGATCAAAATTGTTGTCAGATTAGTCCTCGTGCTGGGCATTTTCGGCTTGGCAGCCTGGTCGTGCCAGTCAGGCGGGAACCGCGAGGTCAGCACCATGAGCGATATGAAGCTGGCTTCGAAAACGACTTTTATCGGTGAGGAAGCTACGGCTCCTCAGGGCGATAATGCTTTGCCGGTAGAGGAAGTGCGCAAAAAGATAATCCGTGATGGCCGGATGGGGATCAAGACCAGTGATCTGGAGAAGAGCAAGACGCGGGTCGATACCCTGGTGCGTAACAATGGGGGGTACTACTCCAACGAAAGTTTTAACAACAGTGATTACGAGTCAGCGTGGAACCTGAACATCCGCATTCCTGCGGCGGCTTTTGACGGATTTATCGCCGCCCTGGAAGCAGGGGAGGGGGAAATCCTCTACAAGGAGATTGGCGCCCGCGATGTGACCGACCAGTTCATCGACCTGGAGACCCGGCTAGCTAACAAGCGGGAATACCTCGAACGCTACCGTGAGCTGGTGAAGAAAGCCGTCAGTGTCAAAGAGATTCTCGAAATTGAGGAGAAGATCAGGTTGCTGGAAGAGGAGATCGAAAGTGTCACCGGCAGGTTGAAATACCTGGGCGACCAGGTCGATTTCAGCACCCTGAATCTGACCCTCACCAAACACAAGGGATTTAAATACAGTCCCGACCGACCGGGCGATTTCGGCGAACGGCTGAAACACTCCCTCTCCAAAGGGTGGCACGGATTTGTCAGTTTCCTGCTCTTCCTGATCAAGTTGTGGCCCTTCTGGATCCTGGCCGTACCCGTTGTTTATTTCTGGAGGAGAGTCCGCCGCTCCCGTGGAAGAAAAGGGGCTTAACCCTTAATTACACGGAGTTACCATAACTTCCGGGGAATGACTTCCGGCGGTCACATGCTCACCATCGGATCTAATAACCAGGTTAGCAAGGAGGCCTTTGCTTTACTCATGTTGTGTGGTCAGGTGAAATGATCCTTCAATCTTTTTACGGTTTGCCAGGATTCGTTTCCCCGTCGGATTTGCCGCCAGGAGACCTTCGTCAGGGAAGGGGTCTTTCGTAAATCGGTCATCAAGATGGGCCTGATCTGCGATGAGGTGCGCTATGCCCTTATTAAGGAGGGTTATTAAAAAGTGAGAGCCCCGGCACAGCCGGGACTCTCACTTTCTGAGGAAGGATTATTTGATGAAATATGTTACAAGACCGGGACGGGAGACTTCTCAATGTCGGGGAAGTTGACTTTGGGCACCCTGGCATCTTGAAGGTTCAGCGATTTCATCACCATGTTGTAATCGGTGAGGTCGAGGGAGAAATCCATGGCAAAGTCAGCCGGCATGACCACAATGCGGAAGACCTGGTTCTGCGATTCAGCAGGCAGCAGGGTGTTGAAAGCGATGGTACCGCTCAAGAAGATCTGGACGTCAACCATGGTAAAATCGTAATTGTATTGCAGGATCCCCTCATCAAGGATGATGGTCTGCGGCAGCAGCCGCCACACATCGAGGTCTTTCCCACCGACTGCGGTCTGTTCCCACAGAATATAAACCAATACAATATCGCTTTCATACACTTTTAAGGTGTTGGGGAATTTAAAGTAAAGCATCCAATCGTTGTCTTCGGTAAAATCACCTTCGATTTCAAAAGCTGATCCGAGGATGTTTACCCCGTCTTTGCCATCGATCCCATCAATCCCGTCTCTTCCGGGAATGCCTTCACAAGCTGCCAGCAGGATCATTACCGCACCAAGGAATAAGGCTTTTATCGTTTTCATTGCTTTGAATTATTAAAGTAGAACTAATCTAAAGGGATCTTAACAACATTGGTGCCAATTTGTATGATGATTCCCCTTACAGGTTTCTTTTTGTTATTTTTTCTTTTTGCAGTACTTGGGATTGTCGTTTTATTCAGGGTTTAAGACCCGGAAGCTGCTTTTTCCGGTGAAGGTACGGCCGAACATATCCGTGGCTTTCACTTCGATGGTATGGTTTCCCTCATCAGCCACGGCGGGCATGGCCGCCTGCCAGAGGTGGGAGCAGGGCTGCGGATTGGAAGGTCTGCGGCCTTTGAGGAGTTCACCGCTGCGGTCCCAGCGCCAGAGTTGCTCCAGGTAGGAAGGGTCTTCCTTTTCGGTATGATTCATGGCGGTCCATTTTCCGTTGTCGATGCGGAATTCCACGGTGTCTCCCTTTCTGCCCATGAAAAAGTTGACGGTGATCGGAGCGCCCGTCCGCTGGTTGTGTGGCACCACCAGGGGGTGGTATATGTTCATCTGGCAGTCCGCATGTTTGCCGGCCGCCTTGTAGTCGATGGTATAACTGTTTCCGTCGATTCGCAGGAAGGAGTAACCCTTGGGGGTGCCGTCATACATGGTAGCCCGGGGAATTCCCCGCTCATCGAGTTCTCCCTTGTGCCAGTCCCCGCAACTGGTCCCGCTGTTGAACTCATGGAGCGGCCTGCTTCCCTGCCATCCGTCGTGGACGCTGTAAAAATTCTGACGCTGCAGGTGGGTATGTGCCGACATCACCAGTACGTGGGGAAAATCTTTCAGGATATCGAAGAGCTGCTGCCGGTCGGCAAGTGAGAACTCTTCGGATTCCGTGCTGAAGAGAGGGATGTGGAAAGATAGGATCACCAGCTTATCCCGGCTGACATGTAGGAGGTCGTTGGCAATAAATTCCAGTTGATCGGGACGGAATCCCCCACGGTAGCGGCTTTTTCCCAGCGGATCGGGAGTGCGGACGTCGTCAAGTAGGATGAAATGGGCTTTTCCGTAATTAAAGGCGTAAGTAGCCGGACCGAAATGCGCCTCAAAGGTTTCATCCGACAATGAGTCTGCCGGAGCATTGTAGTTCATATCGTGGTTACCCATGACATTGTACCAGGGAATTCCCACCCTTTTCACCGATTCCTGGTAGGGTATGTGCAGGTCGAGGTCGTCCCACACCAGATCGCCCAGGCTGATTCCAAAACTAACTCCCTTGATACCGGCAAGTTCATCTATGATTCCCCGGTTGAAGTACTCCACCTCTTCCTTGTTGAGAGGCTGGGGATCTCCCAGTACCAGGGCTGTGAAGTTCTCTTCTTCGGGCGAGGAGATCAGCCCAAAATCTACCGACCGGGGAAGAGGCCCGGTGGGGGAAACGCCGGGGTATTTGTAATTCCCGGGAGAGCCTCCGGGTTTGTGGATATAGAAAAAGCGGGGCAAGTTGAAGTCATTGAGGGGCAAGGTATAATTCCTTGGCTTGATCACGAAAATGATGTTGTCATCACCTACGGGAAGGGAGTATTCTCCCTTGCTGCCCGTAAGCACCACTTCGGTGCCGTTGGATACCGCCACACCCGGAATTGCCTTTTCACGTCGCTCCTTTTTCCCATTCCGGTTCAGATCCTCGTACACGAACCCTGTGACGAAGTTTTGAGCCAGGGACCCGGTGACCATCAGGGCACCCAGAAATAATAATGCCAATCTCTTCATTGGAGTCGATTTTAAATTCAGTGTAAAATTACGCTGATACAAACCTACCATATTTAACTGAATTTGCAGAATGGTGTTTATTCTCTTGCATCTGTTTGGTACCCCTGCCCCTGAAGTACCATCAGGGGCTTTTCAAAGGCGGCATAAGGATTGGCATGACCTGGCAACTTCCCCGGTAGCAGTCGGTTTCGGGGGTTCCCCGTTTTTGTATGGAATGGGCGGGAATGGTGCTCCAGGGCAACGGCCTTGAAGTGGTGTACACGTGGAATCGTCCGTTGCGGATCATGACGTTGATATTGTAAAAGTCGGATATCCAGGGGCGTACATATTCCATAGGGGGAAGGTCATTTCCCGTGAGGATGGCGGCGCGGGTCAGCACCATTTCGGCCAGGCTTACCCCTGAGGGGGTGGGGTGGTCAAACCACGAAGCTCCGACAGGCATGAAATCTTCAGCCCGTGATTCCACCCATTTCCCGTTTTCTCTAAATGTCAGGAGGGATATTGTAAGCTCTTCCATGATGTGGAACCATCTGTCGTTGGTTTCCGCGAGCAGGGAAACCGCCAGCACCAGGGCGGCGATATCGGTGAGGAAGTTGTGATCGTTCATGTGCCCGTTGAAGAGGGAGTGCCCAAGGGAGGTTCCGTGCCGGAAGAGGTCGAGGATGCGTTGCGTCAGAGCCGATCCTTTCTCTTCCAGTTCAGGCCGGTCCAGAAGGCGGCCCGCCTGGATCAATGCTACGGCCACCAGGGCGTTCCCTCCGCTGAGGATCTTGTCATCGCGTGAGGGTTGCGCCCGCTGGTTCCTCAGTGACAGCAGCTTCCTTTCGATCTCTTCCGTTTCGGCATCACTCTTCCTGATCAGGTGGTTACGTCCCTCAAAGTTCCCCTCTTCGCTGATGTCATAGGCTTCCGTGAATGTGTCGAATGCTTCGGGGGTGAGGGTTCCGGCCAACTCTTGCCGGCTCCAAAGGTAGGTGGCGCCCTCAGCGTGCTCCGTATCGGCGTTGAAGGCGGTAACGAAGAATCTTTCATGCAGAAAAGTCTCTTCGAGGCAGGCGAGGGTTTTTAAGGCGGTGGTGCGGTATTCCTCTTTTTCCAGAATTTTAAAGGCCAGGGCGTAAGTCCACAATGCCATGGCCTGGTCATAGAGCATCTTTTCGAAGTGGGGGATGGTCCACTTCCGGTCGGTGCAATAGCGGAAGAAGCCACCTTGAAGGTGGTCATGGAGTCCTTTCATCCGCATGGCGTCAAGGGTCTCTGTACACATGACCCTGATACGCGGGTCCTCTTCCCCTGCCAGCCGGTAGAGCAGGAAGAGAAGTGTTGTGTGAGGCGGGAATTTCTGGCCGCGGCCGAAACCTCCGAAATCATCATCATAAAAATCGGAGAGATCGCTGATCAACGCAGTTTCCCGGGTTTCCCGGGGCCGGGTTTCGGCAATTTGAAAGGGCTGAACGGTGTGGCCGTATTTTGCGTAGTAGCCTGAGATTTGGGCGGCGACGTCGAGGAATGACATTCTGCCATCCTCATGGTGTGCCGGAGCGTAGGTGAGGGCAAAAAAGGGACGCACGCCTGGAGTGAGGAAGACATTGAGGGGCCATCCGCAGGTTCCGTTTTGTTCCTGGCAGAAGTGCATCAGAAACTGGTCAATGTCGGGCCGCTCTTCCCGGTCGATTTTGATGCATACGAAATTCCGGTTCAGAAAGTCAGCCGTTTCAGGATCGGAGAAGGCCCCGGCAGCCATCACATGACACCAGTGGCAGGTGGAATAGCCCGAGGAAACCAACAGCAGTTTGTCCTGGCTGACCGCATGGTCGAGGACCCCGCGGTTCCACTCCTGCCACCAGACGGGATTCCCGGCATGTTGAAGCAGGTAAGGCGATGCCGACCGGTCAAGATTGTTGCGGTCGAAACGGATCCCCGTGCCGGCTTCCCCCTTCATTTGCCTTCTTTTCCCTCCCATGTCACTGAAACAATGATCTCATTCCTGCGGCCAATTCCATAAATGTTCATATTATTTATCTTAATTTTGAACAAATAAGAAGTAAAAAAGTTCTGTAATAAGGCTGGGGGGTTCTGAATTTCGAATCGGCTTCTGGAATTGATTCTGTAATTTCCCGTATTGTTTCATGATATCTGGTAATTTATCCAGCGTGATGACCAGGTCGTGGTGATAGACCTCATTCAGATAGGTGACGTCCGTTTTAAACAGGTGGCGGGTATACCACTGTGTCCACCACGACCACATAACTTTACTTTTGGAAATCAAATGGAAACCAGCGAAGGAAAACACCACATCACTTCTCCTATTGGCTGACTGTAAAACTAACCGAATAATTCCTTATAAGAAAGGCCATGGAGGTCTTTTTTAATTGTGTAATTTTAGCACGCCCTGGTGGCAATTGTACCGGATGAAAACCAACCTGATTCAATGAAAAACGTTAAACATCATGACAAACCGGCGGCAGCAGGCGATGCCTGTTGTTATGTTTAACTTTGCGGGGATGCAATCTGCTGCACAAAAAAGTTCTTATCAATGAAAATACTTTCAATACGATGAAGATAACACGTTTTTTAATGGTGATTGTCATGCTGTTCACTGGAAGGGTGACGGCAGAAGCGTGTACGGCTGCCGTTATTTCGGGGAAGGCTACCCCCGACGGGCGGCCGATGATCTGGAAACACCGCGACAGTAACTATCCGCAAAATGCAATCCGTTATTTCGGGGATGGGAAATATGCATCGATCGGATTGATCAATTCAGCGGATAAAGAGGGTGAGGCGATCTGGGCGGGGTACAATTCCGCCGGGTTTGCCATCATCAATACTGCTTCTTATAATCTCCTTGCTCTTGATGATACGATAGATTTGAAGGACAGAGAGGGGATTCTGATGCGTCAGGCCTTGCAGCAATGCGCCACCGTGGAGGAGTTTGAGGAGTTTCTGAAGAAAGCTCCGAAACCGTTGGGTGTGGAAGCCAACTTCGGAGTCATTGATGCCCGGGGGGGTGCAGCCTGGTTTGAAACCGATCATTTTACCTTTACTAAGCTCGATGTTACCGACCCTTCCATAGCCCCGCAGGGATACCTGGTGCATACTAACTTCTCTTTTACAGGTGATCCCTCCCGCGGAGCAGGCCATATCCGTTTCAATACGGCTCAGAATCTGTTTTTCCAGGCTTCCCAACAGGGAAACCTCACCGTGCGGTGGATCCTTCAGGAGGCCAGCCGTTCCCTTTGGCACTCCCTTACGGGTGTGGACCTTGAACAATCAGACCTTCAGGCCGGAACACAACACTTTGTCCACTTCACCGATTTCATCCCCCGCCACTCTTCCTCCTCTTCCGTGGTGATCCAGGGGGTGACGCCGGGCGAGGAGGTGGCCTTAACCACGATGTGGACCATCCTGGGATTCCCGCTCACCTCCGTAACGTTTCCCCTCTGGTTGGAGGGAGGACAACAGCAACCTTCCCTGGTCACTACCGATGAAAATGGAGTAGCCCCCCTTTGCGAGAAATCCCTGAAACTCAAAGAACGGCTTTTCCCGATTCAACAGAACTATGGCGGAAACTACATAGACGTGACCTCCCTGGTTAACCGCAATGGCACCGGAATTCTCCAGCAGCTGAAACCCCTTGAGGATGAAATCTTTGAGCGCTCCTTCCGCAAACAGGAAGCCTGGCGGAAAAACAAGGAACGCTCATGTGAAATCCCCGCTTTTACCAACGAGCTGAATGAGCTCATCACCGAAAGATACCTGACCATGTTTGGATTATAAATCCACAAAATCTCCCTATTTTTGATGTTGCCGGATTCCACCCGATAGAAGCTGCTTTCCGGCCTCAAAAACTAAAAACTCTACTGAAATGCAACTTTTACGTCTTATGTGTATTGCAGCCTTGGCGATGGCATCTGCCTCCTGTTCCAAAAATGTGAAAACGGCCGTTATTCCGGGGGAAGAGCAGTTTCCGTCGCCGCCTGCTGCCATAGCCGATCCCGATACTTTTCATGAATTCGGCCAGGTACGGGTGGACAACTACTTCTGGCTGAAGGACAAGACCAATCCAGAGGTGATTGCCTATCTCGAGGCTGAAAACCGTTATTGTGATACTGTGATGTTCTGTACAATGGACCTCCAGGAAATCCTCTTTGAGGAGATGAAGGGAAGGATCAAGGAAGAAGACCAAACGGTACCGGTGGCCGATAACGGCTATTATTACTACACCCGGACTTTGAAGGACAAGCAGTATCCCGTATATTGCCGGAAGCAGGGGGACACCGCCGCCGAGGAAGAGGTCATCTTCGACGTCAACGGGATGGCGGAAGGGCACAAAGCCTTTATTTTCGCGGGCTACAGCGTGTCGGAGGACAACCGGCTGGCCGCTTACGCCAGCAATACCACCGGTTCCTCGGTCCTTTTTAACCTGAAGATCAGGGATCTCAATACCGGGAATGACCTGGAGGAGTTCATCCCCGAGATCAGTTCCTTTGTATGGGCCAATGACAACAGGACCCTTTTCTATACCACCCTTACGCCGGCGCTCCGGCCTGACCGGGTATACCGCCATACCGTGGGGAGCAGCGATCCCGACCAGCTTGTATTTGAGGAACCTGACGAGCTTTTCAATGTGGACCTCACAAAATCCCGTACAAAAGCCTGGATTTTCATTTCCTCATCGAGTTTCAACACCTCGGAATACCGGATGATCCCTGCTGCGGATCCTCTGGAGCAACCTATCGTCTTCCTTCCCCGCGTGAAGGATGTCGATTACGAGGTTCAACATCATGACAGCTGCTTTTACGTACGTTACAAAACCCGGGATTTGTTGAACGGGAAAATCTTCAAAATGCCGCTTACTGGATACTGCGACAGCACTACCTGGGAAACCGTGGTGGAGCATGATCAGGCCGTGAAAATCCAGGGATATGCTGTCTATCATAAATTTGTGGGGCTCTTTGTCAGGACAGGGGGATTGAATGAAATCCGGATTTTTTATCCGGCTTCCGCGGAAACCCATACCGTGACCTTCCCGGAACCTGTCTATGCCGTTTTTCCTTCCCCTGGACCGGAGTACCATTCTTCCTCCTTTCGCTACAATTATTCTTCGCTGAACCGTCCCCAGACGATCTATGATTTTGACATCAATGCCAAAACGAGTATGGTGCTGAAGGAGCAGGAAATCCCCGGAGGGTTCAATCCTGCGGAATACCGGGTGGAGCGTATGTGGGGCACGTCTGCCGACGGGGTTAAGGTACCGATGGCGGTGGTTTATAAAAAATCGTTGAAGCGCGACAGAAGCAACCCCGCCCTGCTGGAAGGGTATGGCTCCTATGGAAACAGTACTGACGCCACGTTCAGGGTGAACATTTTCAGTTTGGTGGACCGGGGGTATGTCTACGGCATTGCCCAGGTCCGTGGGGGAAGCGAGCTGGGTGAGCAATGGTATGAAGATGGGCGGATGATGAACAAAAAGAACAGCTTCAACGATTTTGTGGCTTGTGCCGAAAATTTGCTGGTGCAGGGACTCACGTCGCCTTCGCTGCTGGGGATCCGGGGGGGGAGTGCTGGCGGACTGCTGATGGGTGCCGTGGTCAATCTGCGGCCTGACCTGTTCAATGTAGTCATTGCCGACGTACCCTTTGTCGATGTGCTCAATACCATGCTGGACGAATCCCTCCCCCTGACAACCCAGGAGTACGAACAATGGGGAAATCCCCATGAGAAGGAGGCGTATGACTATATAAAATCCTATTCACCATATGATAATCTGCAGCCAGCGGTATATCCCAACATTTTGGCGACGGCCGGACTGAATGATTCGCAGGTGAGTTACCATGAACCGGCCAAATGGGTGGCCCGGCTGCGTACCCTGAAAACCGGCAACAATATTGTTTTGCTGAAGACCAACATGGAATCGGGTCACGGGGGAGCCACCGGGCGTTATGATTATCTGAAGGAGCTGGCCTTCCGGTATGCCTTCCTAATCGGCCGGAACGGTAAGTAAGGGGAAGTTTCCCGGAAATTGCCAGCCCCGTAACGGGAAGTGAACTCATTTTTCCCTGAAATTGTCTAACTTGGCGGCAGATTTTAATTATCATGTATTATACTATCCGGGCTTTTCTTTTTACCTCCCTGCTCTTTTGGTTTCTTCAGGTTCCCGGACAGGGTGTCCGGATCAACGAAATCATGTCGTCGAACGGTTCCACCCTTGCGGATGAAGATGGAGATTTTTCGGACTGGATAGAGCTTTACAACTGCGGCGATACGGCTGTTTCCCTTGAGGGGTGGGGGCTTTCCGACAATCCCGGCAATCCTTTTAAATGGGTTTTCCCCGAAGTGGTGCTGGCTCCCCGGGAATATCTGCTGGTATGGGCTTCAGGGAAGGATTACCGGCCGGTTCCCGGCAAATGGGTCAACGGGATCAGGCGTGAGGTATACCCCGGGATTTCAGGCACCACGGTGGAATCCCTGACAGGGCACAAATCCTACCCTAACCAGCCGGGTTCCCGTCAGTTGATCAAACAATATTTCGAAGCTCCCGTTGATGAAGCAAACAACTACGGGCAGCGGATGCACGGGTATATCAAGGCGCCGGTTACGGGTAGTTACGTTTTTTATCTGTCGTCCGATGATAACGGGGAGTTGTGGATAAGCAACGATACAACCACCGTCAAAATGCACCTCATTGCCGAGGTTCCCTCCTGGACCCTTCCGAGGGAATGGGATAAATATCCCGCCCAGCGGTCAGAGCGCATCCCTTTGCTGAAAGGCAGGTATTACTACATCATGGCCTTGGCCAAGGAAGGCACCGGTGGCGACAATTTAGCTGTCGGATGGGACTGGCCTGACGGCACCAGTGAGCACCCGATCAATGGGAGACATGTTTTCTGGAAGGAAGGGGAACTCCACACCAGTTTCAGCATCAGCGCCGGAGGGGAAACCTTGACGCTGACCAACCCCCGCGGGGAAAAGGTAAGCGAAATGCCGGCCATGTCGCTCAGGGCGGACATTTCCCTGGGTTTTTCAGCCTCATCGGAACTGCTTTTTTTTACGCAGCCTACTCCTGGAAGGGAAAACAGCACAACGGGCTTTCGGGAGATCCTCGATCCACCGGTATTCTCGCATAGAGGTGGATTTTATGATCAGCCGTTTGACCTCACCCTTTCAACAACTGCGGCAGGAGCCACCATCGTGTATTCCCTCGACGGCTCCTTTCCGTCAGGGAATAATCTCGCGGGTGCGAGCTACCAGTATAAAAACCAGTACCGCGAATCTCCAGGATCGTCAGCCGGGCCGTTTCTATCCCGTTCTTACCGGACTAACCTTTATACCAGCCCTCTGCGGATTACCGACCGCAGTAATAGTGCCAACCAGATATCCATGATTTCATCCACCTTTAATGCCAGTCCGTGGTATGCCCCTTCGAAACCGATTCCCAAGGCGGTGGTTGTCAAAGCACGGACCGAAAAGGAAGGAGCCCTTTCGAGCGAGGTGGTGTCCCATACTTTTTTTATCAGAAACGGAGGGTTGAATCCGCATCCCCTGCCGGTCGTTTCGATCAGCGCACAGGAAAATGACCTCTTTGATTTTTACCATGGCATCTACGTTGCCGGAAGCGATTTTGAAAACTGGCGCAATTACAATCCAAGCGGAACGGCCAACGGCGGCGTCGACGCCAATTACCACAGATCGGGGGATGATTATGAATTCCGGGGTTCCATTGAATTTTTCGATACTTCTGGAAACCGGTTCCTGGGCCAGGATATGGGGTACCGCATCCATGGCAACTGGTCCAACGCACAACCGTTTAAAAGCCTGCGAATATATGCCCGTAAGGAATATGGCAAATCAACCCTCGATTATCCCTTTTTTAAAAGCCGGAACTATACGTCTTATAAAAGGATCATATTGCGCAATTCGGGGAACGATAATTCGTATACCCTTTTCCGGGATGCGGCCATGCATGAAATGGTAAGTCACATGAACTTCGAAACTCAGGCTTATCAACCTTCGGTGCTTTTCATCAACGGAGAATACTGGGGTATCCATAATATCAGGGAACGTATCGACAAATATTTTCTTTCGGCGAAGTTCGGGATGAACATAGACCAGCTTGACATACTGGAAAACAACATGTCGATCGATGAGGGAGATAGTCAGCATTATGCCGAAACTCTGAATTACATTACCCGGAACGGAGTAAAGAGTGACGAGAATTATGACTGGGTGACCCGGAGGATCGATCCAGGCAGTTTCACGGATTACATGATCGCCCAGATCTTCATGGTCAACACCGACTGGCCCGGGAACAACATCAAATACTGGAGGCTTCAAACCCCCGATTATCTTCCTGATGCAGGAGCAGGCCGTGACGGGCGCTGGAGGTGGATCCTTTATGACACGGATTTTGCCTTCGGAATATACCGGTCTGATGAGTATAGTTATGATATGATGTACTTTACCACCCAAACCGATGGTCCCAGTTGGCCCAATCCTTCCTGGTCAACCCTTCTCTTTCGGGAACTTCTGGCAAACAAAACATTCAGAACAGGTTTCATCAATCGATTCTGTGATCAGCTGAATACTGCTTTCCAGCCGGCGGTGGTTTTGGGAATCATTGATGGGATGAAGTCGGCTATTGAGCCGGAAATGACGCAACAGGTCCAACGGTGGAAAATCCCTTCCAGCGTCAACTCGTGGAATAATTATGTCGCCGTCATGCAGAATTTTGCCAGCAGACGGCCTGCCTATGCCAGAAACCATTTGCGCAATTACTTCGGTCTTTCGGGAGAGTATCTTCTTACCGTGAACATTTCGGGAAGGGGGGAAGGTCATGTGGTGGTCAATACGATTCCTCTTACCGGTGAAACCCGCGGGGTGGCGGCAGATCCCTACCCCTGGCAGGGGCGATATTTCCGGAACCTGCCGTTGCGCCTCGAAGCCATTCCTTCACAAGGCTATGAGTTTGCCAGGTGGGAGTCGGGGAATTACAAATCCGAATCCCGGATTCTGAATCTGCAACCGGCAGGAGACACGTATGTCACTGCCGTATTCCGGGAAGAGGGTACCACAGGGATCCATGAAACGCTGATATCAGCAAATGGCGGAGAGGTACCGGAAGGATCGGTTTTTCCCAATCCTTTTAAGGAATCTGCTGTTTTCCGCCTGGAAACGGCCTGGGGCGGGGAGATTTCCGTAGCCTTGGCTGACATGCAGGGGAGGGTGGTGCGGCAGGTTTACCAGGGGTACGTACCTGCCGGGAGTTTCTCCTGTCCTGTTGACGGAACAGGTCTGGCCCCGGGGGTCTATTTTTTGACCGGCGAAACCCCGGAAGGCATTTTCAGGCGAAAAGTGGTCAGAATTCAGCCCTGATTTCGGTGTACCTGCTGATGAGCCTCTCCCTCTTTTTTATGGCGCTGACCTTTTCTCGATCGAACCGGTTGGAGAAAAACCTGAGGCGGACTTTAGCACTTCCGTTTATCCTGACGATCGTTTCCCTGGTGGCATTTCTGGTTCAATATTGTTGCCCTGCTCATCCTGCTGTTTGCCCTGAAACTGCCCCGGACGACCTGACCTGGTTGTTACGTACGGAAATCCGCTGCGGCCTAGGATATGCTGCCTTCTTGATCCGTGGTTATATTTTTTCGGGTTACGATGGTTTCAGCAGCCGGGCCAACTCCCGCAGGTCAATTGCCGGAGGAGCGGGAATATGAAGCTCTTCGGTGTTCTTCAGTGTGCGGTCGTAATAGTAATACTGAAGGTACAATCCATGAAAAGGTTTCTCGATAGGTTTCACCTTTTGGATGCCCGAGAGGGGGAAGTCCCAGTTGTGAAAGAAACCGTTGACATAGGCAAATTTGCGGCCAATGAGGATGATGCCGTCCCCGGCCAGGTTGCGTTGCCGGTAATAAACGGGCATACTCAGGGCAAAGAGGGAAAGCAGGAGGATGAGCCCCAGGGCCATCAGCGCCATGGCGCCCTTAGCTTCATCGATGAAGAGGATGAAAAGCCCAAAGATGACCACAATCAGAAAGGTGATGATTCCTAATATTCCCAGGTTCTTGCTTCTTTCGAAAGAAAAGAGATAACCGGCATAGGCCGATTTTTCTTCCCGTGAGAGCTGCCAGGCAGCCACGACGTTTTCGCCGCTGATGAGGGTGGCCAGCTTTTTGGCTCTTAGCCTGAAAATCCAGGCGGTGACCAGTCCGCTCAAAGCAATAAAGCCTGCGATGAAGCTCAGGACATGCATCTTATAGAGCGGAGAGCCTTCCAGGATTGTGGCTGCCACCACCGCAACGGCTGCCAGGGTGACCCAAAGGGCGCCCCTGACTATCCGGGATTGGCTGTTTTTCACCTTCAGGTTTTTGTTGATCTGCCCGTAATCAAACTCCTGCCGGGGCAGAGTGGTTTTCTTTTCCGATGAAAAAGCGGAATCTGTCTGAGAGAGGTCATTCGTAGGCTCATTTTTCACCCCTGGAGATGTCTCTTCTGGTTGTCCTTTGATTACCGCACCGGTTTCCGTTTCCTGCCGGGCGCCGCAGTGGCCGCAGAACTTTTCGTTTCCGGCGAGCTCTTTTCCGCAGTTGTAACAGAATTTTGCCATTTTATGCTTATATAAGTTGGTTTATACTTTTTATGACTTTTCGTGGAAGCGCCGGAATAGAACATGCCCTGACCCTGGTTCCGCAGGACGGGCAGAAATGGACCCCGTTGTCCAACGGCTGACCACAATTCGTACAATATACCATATTATTCTCTATTTCAATATTTCTGCACAGAGCAAACCAATGATTTTTCCCTATTTCAGTAAAGGACAACCACGATTCCGGCATACCTCCTCCTCCATCTCATGGAGGAATCCGCAGGCATTACTGAAAATGATGTCGCCGCCCGATTCCCCGTATAGGTAAAAGCCGATGATAGCCGCCAGGACCAGTCCCAGACCAAAGAGAAAACCGTAGTTTTTGCTCTTCTGCCGGTACTGCTCAAAGGCGGGGTTGTGGATTTTCGTTGAGTAGGCCATCGGGTTATTTGTTAAAAAAACCGGAGGCCGGATCCTGGTGATCCTGGGGTTGCCTTCCTTCTGTTGTAGTTTTCCGGTAAAATAGGGAAAACTCCTGAAACAAGTGAACCGGTATAATCACCGGCCAAAGGCTCTCATCAGGTCGTCGATCACTTGGGTGGCATCCTTTCCACCGGTATTCTGTGAAATCTCGCGGTTTATCCGGCTGATGATTACCGGATCGCTTTCCTGGGTGCCGATCTGTTTGATTTTCTGGTTCATTTTGGTCCAGTATTCTTTTTGAGCCTGAATCTGTTTATGTTCAAAACTTCCGGGGGCCGCCATTTTCAGATCGGCATCCAGTTTTTTCATCAGCATGTTGTCGATTTCCTTTGACGCTTCACGGCATTTGGCCTGAAGTTTCGAGGTTCGGGTGAGGAATTTGTTGTTTTCAATGGCTTCCACCTTAACTTTCAGCACCCTTCCAACGCTTGCCACATCGTCGGAAGCCAGGGTGAGGAAATCGGCATTCTTGTCGAGCAGTTTGGTGGTGGAGAAGGCTTCCTTGTGGGCGGAAGTAACCAGGTTCATGTCGGAAAGGGGGGCGCTGACCCCGAACAACTTCCGGTAGCTCTCATTCATTGAAGCCTGGGCGTCGTTCATAAAGGTTTTGATATCCACTTTACTACCGTCATTTTTCATCACCCACATGGGTTCTTTACCCGTAAACCGGTCCACGGGACCCAGGTCAAGGTCCATGCTGGCACTCCCGGCGCTGGTGGGGTTCCGAAACTGTTTGAAATCGAGGTGATCCATCACATACCCCTTGTTTTTGAGGCCCTGCACCATGTCGTAAGTCATATTCCGGTAATTTCGCTGCACATACCGGTCGAAGAAAGCCGTGATTTCAGGGTCCTGCTTATATTTGAACTGCCATTTGGCATAGTAATCCCCGTTCAGGGTGGCTACTTGCTGGCAGATTTCCTTTTCCAGTTCCTGAATGCGTGTCGTATTCCTGGCGCTGGCCGAACGCAGGGTCTGCAGTTCGTTTTTCATATTTTTTAAACTGTTGATGGCATCGGATGCGGCGAGGTAGTTATGTTTTGTGCGCATTTTTTCGGCGGTGGACCTGATTTGTGCATTTACGTTGAATACAGGTTTAAACAAACGGCTATCCTTGCCGAAGATCTGCATGGTGGCGCTTGTGAAACTTTTAATACCATACTGTATGCCCAGTCCGATCGCGTAACCTGTTCCGGCTTGTTTTAATCCCTCAAAGATCCGGGATTTGGTGGTGGCGCCTTTCACCTTGCCTGCCTGGATGTAGGCGTCGGTAAATGTTGCGAGTGCCGCCCCTTTTGGTGACCAGAACATAGCGGCTTGTTTAACTCCTTCGAAAGGACCCCCTGAAATCATGCCGGTAGCTCCGCCGAAGATTGCCCCCAATGCCTGAGTTCCATAGATGGTGGCGGCTGCTTCCGCCCCATAAAGCTGCGCCAGTCCAGTCGACCCCACGCCCATAAAGGCGGTGCCTGCCACCATGATGGTGGCTTGAGCGATAAACTCGTTTTCATCGGCTTCCGATTCCGCCACCTTAGCCATCTGATAATCAAAAGTGGCATTTCCCTCGATCTGGGAGCCAAAGGCATTCCTGAGTTTCAAGGCATTTTCGTAATCCCCTGAAACCACAGCTTTGGCATCAAGGTATCGTCCGGCCAGTTCCCGTGCCTTTTCCCGCTGTTCTTCGGGCAGGAGATTGATCTGGCGATAGATGCGGTCGGCAATCTGTCGGGTGGCATTGACCCTGGCCACATGTACATGGGTGTCATGAATGAATTTATTCCGGGCATATTCATCAAAAGGCTGACGAGTATGCACCGTTTCCCCGGTTTGAAGGGTGGTGATGGCATCCTCTTCGTTTTGCAGGGTTGACTGAAACCCCATGATTCGCATATCGATGTCCTTGATTTGCGCCATCAGGCTTTTCCGCGTTGCATCATCTCTGGCATTGAACAAATCAGTTGATAAACGATTGCGGATTGATTGCTCGCGTAAAATCTGACTGTTTATGGATTCGATGATTTCGCGGCGTGATGCGATGGATTCTTCCTTTGCCAGCTTTTCTGCGGCCAGCGAATCCTGAAGAGCAGTGGCGGTACTGCCTGACTCTTCGGGAGCCTTGTATTTCTCATCGAGTTCGGCGATCTTCTGTTTTTTGACTTTCCCTTTTAATCTTTGGGCATCCAGGTATTCCTTCATCTCGGCCTTCATCTCCTCCAGAAAATCATCGAGAGCTTCGTCGGGGATCGTCCCGCGGGAATCGGCCGGATAATTGGCCCATTTGTTCCCATAAGCCCACAGGAGGGCCCTCTTGAAGAAAAAACCTGCCGTCTGTTTGCGTGCCAGGTAACGGTTGCAGGTATTGGTGAAGGCTTTGCGTTCTTCATAATTTTCATTCTCTTTATTTCCGGGCGCAGCCATATTCGACAGCATCATCATTCTCATGTAGGAGGTTTGCTTAAACTCCGGAATCCGCGGATAGATAACCCGGCGGAAATCGCCATTGTGGGTTTCCATACTTTTGTCAGCATCGGTCACCACCTCATCGACCTGATACACCCTGATTTTGTCGAGCCACTCTTCATCAGATTCCAGATTGTCGGTTTCGATATCACTAAGCCCGATGATCTGGTAAACCTCCTTGTCGTTCACCTTCACCTTCAGTAAGTGTCTGAAGAGGGGTTCGTACAGTTGTTCCAGCCCTTCAGTCTGCACGGGGCTGAGGGTATAGCCTGCCCAGCACTCTCCCAGATCGATCTTCTTTTCCATTTTAGGCAACATCCGCCTGTAGTTTTCGGCGGCAGCACATTTTGCTTCCACCGGATTGGGGGGATTTCCGAGTGCTTCTATCTTTCCGGCCAGAATCGACATGGCATTTTCCAGCAGGTGGAAGGCCGATCCATGAAAGCCCGCTTCATCCATCGCCTTCTCCCAGGCTTCCTGGTCGTCAAGTTCCACGGCATATCCGGCATCAAGAAGGACCATGGTTACCGCCTGCAGGTTGCTCACATAAACTTCGCGGACCGCCAGGAACTGGCTGATAAGCGGATTCAATCGGTTGAGGTAGTCAATGATCTCCTGCGTGGGAAAGTCAAATAACGGCGCCCATACCGCTTCAAACTTCCGGGCTTCCTCATCGGGCATGGCTCCGTAAACCAACCGCATTCCTTCAAAGGCTACCGATACGGCGGCATGGTAGTTGAAATCCGATAATTTGTCAAGATCGGGAATAGGGGGTGGAATAACAGCTTCTATTCCGGAAGGAAGCTGGTTGAGGATTTTCGCGGAAGAAGGCTCCCAGGGGGTTCCCTCTGAAACCATGTTTTGTGGGGCGCAAGGGTCAATGGATGTAAATTTCACTTCGGGAATTCTTCCTTTTTGCACAGGAACTGCCTTTGTGTCATTAATGTCGGGAAGAACGACCGAAGAAGTATCTGGCTTAGAGGAGGAACTGGCAGATAATACTTCAGTCTCCGGCTTTTCTGTGGTGATACCCGGGTTTTGATGACCAGGTTGCCGTGCGCAAACAGAAAGCATGATGATCATCAAAGAAATCAGGATAAAAGTAAACCTGAGAAAAGGAGTAAAAAAAGAAGGATTTGATTTCATGTTAAATATTATTGTGAATGTTTGTGCCGGAAAGAGTGATCTTTTGAATATCGTTTACAACTGGTTCAACCTAGTAATCTTGCATGACTAAAATAACTCTTTTTGATTACTTTTCAATGATGTAACATTTTTACATACAGGAAGTCATCTAAAAGATACTAAAATGGTAATCCGCGAAAAGAAAATCATCGCTGCTTGCTGGTTTCCGGCACCAAATCCTGAAGCTTGCCTCCTCAATTGAAACTCCCCGCCGCAGAGCAGCGGGGAAACGAATCCCGGAAAACCGGGATGAGTTCAACGGGTTTCAGCCTGAAGTTATTATTTTTACGGTATCAGGCAGGGAGGTCCATGCCAAAGTAATACCGCAAAAATATGAAAATCCGTTTTTCAGGTCTGGTATTTGTTCTAGGTGCTTTTTTTTCAGCCGGAACAATGTTATATGGGCAGAATGTCCCGCAGGTGGTGGCGGGATACCCCGTCAATTATGAAGAGGCGCTCACCGGAAACTATGAGCTTCCTGATCTGTTGAAGCTCCGGAACGGGGAGGTCGTTGAAACGCCGGAAGTGTGGTTTGACCGGCGTCGTCCGGAAATCCTGGCACTTTTCAGGGAGTATCAGTACGGGCAAGCCCCGGGAAGGGATAAGCTTACCTTTGAGGTTTTTGACCAGGGAACGCTCGCCTTTGACGGCAAAGCCCTGAGAAAACAGGTTCGTCTGCATTTCACCGGGGATACCGCTGGTCCCGGGGCTGATCTCCTTATGTATCTTCCTGCGGGCAGCCTGAAACCCGTTCCTCTGTTCTTCAACATCAGTTTTTTGCCCAATGCCCTGACGATCGATGATCCGGGGGTGCGGGCAGGCATGATGTGGAACCGGGAAGGCCAGAGGGTCCCGGTCATGCGGACCCAGCCGGGAAGCATACTTCCTGTGGAGCAGTTCCTCGATGAGGGTTTCGGCGTGGCCACGATATATTATGGTGACATAGAGCCCGATTTTGCGGATGGTCTGAAGCATGGCATCCGGGGTTATTTTCTGAAGCCTGGGGCGGAAGCGCCGGGAGCGGATGAATGGGGGGCAATAGCCGCCTGGGCCTGGGGATTGAGCTGTGCCATGGACTATCTGGAAACCGACCCCCTGATCGATGGCCGCAGGGTGGCCCTGTTCGGGATATCCCGCCTGGGGAAGACGGTTTTGTGGGCCGGGGCCGGCGATCCCCGCTTCGGGATGGTGATCGCCAGCTGTTCGGGGGAGGGGGGAGCCGCCCTCTCACGCCGCAATTTCGGGGAGACCATCGCCCACTTAACTGCCCCCTCACGCTTTTTCTACCAGTTCTGCGGCAACTGGGCTTCTTACGGTGGGGATCCCTCGTTGTCTCCCGTCGATGCTCACATGCTGATCGCCCTGATGGCTCCCCGTCCCCTGCTCCTCCAGACCGGCGACAGCGACCTCTGGGCCGATCCCAAAGGGGAATTTTTGGCGGCCAAAGCGGCTGGACCTGTCTATCAGTTGCTCGGCCAATCCGTGCCGGAGGCAGAGGAATTTCCTCCCGCGGGCATCCCCCTGCTCTCCCGGTTGGGGTATACCATGCATGCCGGCGACCATGGGACCCTTCCTGAGGACTATACGGTATTTATCCGTTACATGAAAAAACACTTCTCCGAAACCAGCCTGCCCCCCCAATTCAGCCAGGGGGTTGTGGCTGCCGACGACCAAATGAAGCGAACCTTTATTTCACCGGTGCGGGTGATGTGGACTTCAGATCCCACAGGGGAGAGAATCAGAAACCGGGAAGTGCTTCTGAATCCCGGTAACAGCCAGTCGGAGATGACACAAAGGTCGGTATTTTGTGCGATGACCACTACGGACAAAGATACCGCTTCCATTCTGCTTGACTATGGGAGGGAGTTGCACGGCGGGTTGCAACTGGTCATGGGGGGATCCTCGCGCCGGGAACCCTCCCTGGTGCGGATCCGATTTGGGGAATCGGTGGGCGAGGCAAACAGCAATACCTGGAATTCTGATTGGCTCATGGGTTTTTCGACTGATGACCATGCTAAGCGCGACATCGTCATGGAGATCCCCCGGTCGGGGCTCATCGAAATCGGAAATAGCGGTTTCCGCTTCGTCCGGATCGACCTGCTGCAGCCAAACACCACCATCAACCTGAAAGAAGCCAGGGCCATATTCCGTTACCGTGACCTTGAATACCTGGGCTCCTTTCACAGCAGCGATCCGCGGCTCGACGCCATCTGGATGACGGGGGCCTACACTACCCACCTCAACATGCAGGAATACCTCTGGGATGGCATCAAACGCGACCGGCTGGTATGGCTGGGTGATTTTCATCCCGAGCTGAAAACCATCACCCGGGTCTTCGGCTATAATGAGGTGGTACCCCGTAGCCTTGACCTGGCCTGTGAACAATACCCCCTGCCCCAGTGGATGAACGGCATGAGCTCCTACTCCATGTGGTACCTCATCATTCACCATGACTGGTACATGCAGAACGGCGACCTGTCATTTCTGCGCAGTCATAGCGATTACATCACGGGGTTGATTGATCTTATTGATTCGAAGATAGGGGAGGACGGAACAGAGACCCTGAGCAAATTCCGGTTTCTTGACTGGCCCTCCACGCCCAATGTGGAGGGGGTGGAAGCCGGTTACCGGGGGTTGCTGGTATGGGCCCTGAAAGATGCGGGGGAGATATGCAGAATATTGGAGAACCCGGCATCAGCAGCAAAGTGCGAGAATGCCATCGCCAAACTCAACCGGAAGGTGATGGGCCACAACGGCCTCAAACAGGCGGCGGCGCTGATGGCCGTGGCTGGATTAATGGATCCCACGGAAGCCTGTCGCCAGGTGGTGGCCGTCGACGGTCCCAAACGTTTTTCCACCTTCTACGGTCTTTACATGCTCGACGCCCTCGGCCTGGCGGGAATGCACGACGAGGCACTTGACATCATCAATGCCTACTGGGGCGGGATGCTTGACATGGGAGCCACATCCTTCTGGGAGGATTTCAACGTGGAATGGATGTCAAATTCCACCCGGATCGATGAATTTCCCGTGGAGGGGAAGAACGATATCCACGGTTCTTTCGGGGCTTACTGTTACCCCAGCTACCGCCACAGCCTATGCCACGGCTGGGCTTCAGGGGTGACTGCCTGGCTCTCGGAAAATGTTCTGGGCATTAAAATCGTGGAGCCGGGATGCAAAGCCCTGAAGATAGAACCTCACCTGGGTCATCTGGAATGGGTGGAGGGGAGCTTTCCGACGCCCTACGGGGTGGTTCGGGTGAAACACTCCCGCCTGGCCGACGGCACCATCGATACCCGGGTGGTCGCCCCCGGGGAAGTTACCGTGATACAATGACCTGTCTTTATGATCTATCTTTGATTCAAAGTTGCAAAATAGAGGGCAATCGACTATTTTTAAGCTCTGAATTCCGTCGAGTGAATTGACTATATCCGTTCTTTGTTGAGGTAAGCATTAATGCCTGGTCTCAGCTTATTGCTGATCCGGTACTGAAATCCGTCGAACTCATCCCGGTTTTCCGGGATTCGTTTCCCCGTCGGCTCTGCCGCAGGGATAGCGAGCGAGACAATAAAGAAGTCCTTGACGGAATCGGATTCCCCGCTGCTCTGCGGCGGGGAGTTTCAATAAACCGGAAAACCTGTAAAACCTTTTCTATGGCTGTAATCATTGAACCCTTCAGGATCAAGTCGGTGGAACCGCTGACCTTTACCACCCGTTCAGAGCGTAAAGAGATACTCAAAGAAGCCCGGAACAACCTTTTCCTGGTCGATGCAGACAAGGTTCTGATTGACCTGCTGACCGACAGCGGGACAGCGGCCATGAGCTCCCGGCAGTGGGCGGGCATCATGAACGGCGACGAGTCATATGCGGGGTCGAAAAGCTTTTACCGTTTCAAAGAGGTGGCTGAAAGGATCACCGGATACAGACACATCATTCCGACGCACCAGGGGAGGGCGGCCGAGAAAATCATCTTCACCATCCTGGGTGGAAAAGGGAAGAGTTTCGTGAGCAACACCTTTTTTGATACGACGCGCGCCAATGTGGAGTACTCGGGTGCCGAAGCCCTCGATTTTCTGACTCCGGAAGGCAAGATCCCCCACCTGATCGCTCCTTTCAAAGGCAACATGGATACCGAAGCCCTGGAAGCGTATATCCTGAAAAGGGGAGCCGAAAACATCCCGATGTGCGTGATGACCATCACCAACAATTCGGGCGGGGGGCAGCCGGTTTCGCTTGGGAACCTGCGGGAGACCGCGGCCATCTGCCGTAAATATGGCATCCGCTTTTTCATCGATGCCTGCCGCTTTGCCGAGAACGCCTGGTTCATCAAGACCCGGGAGGAGGGTTATAAAGACAAAACGGTGGAAGAGATCGCCCGGGAGATTTTCGCCCTGGCCGACGGCTGCACCATGAGCGCCAAGAAGGATGCCCTGGTCAATATCGGGGGTTTCCTGGCCATGAATGACGAGGCGCTGGCCCTGGCGGCACGGAACCTGCTGATCATCACGGAAGGTTTTCCTACCTACGGCGGACTGGCGGGCCGTGATCTGGAGGCCATGGCGCAGGGACTGGAGGAGGTTCTGGAAGAGGATTACCTGCGCTACCGTATCCGGAGTATCGAATACATGGGTGAAAAACTGACGGCTGCGGGGGTGCCAATGATCCTTCCCACGGGAGGCCATGCGGTGTACCTTGACGCGAAAGCTTTTCTTCCGCAGATTCCGCCGGCGGAACTGCCCGGGGTGGCGCTGGCCAACGCGCTCTATATAGAAGGCGGGATTCGCGGCGTGGAGATTGGCTCCCTGATGTTCGGCAAGAAAGATGAACAGGGTAACCATGTGGCTCCTCCCATGGAACTGGTCAGGCTGGCAATCCCTCGAAGAGTCTACACCCAGAGCCATATCGACTATGTTTGCGAGATGATTATCGAAGTTTTCCGGAAAAGGGATCAACTCCGGGGTTACCGGATCACATTTGAAACGCCGCTCCTGAGGCATTTCACTGCACACCTGGAGGCTTTATAGCCTTCCCTCTTCGTCAAACTCCAGATAACAATGCCAAAGACCATTCCGGTCAAACAACCTGAATGGCTTTCCGTTCTTCTCCTTGGGGACCATAAAACTGACACTCAGGCTGTTATGATGGTATGATGGCTCCTGTGCAGGGTAAGCTTCCCCCCGCTTTTATCCGAACATTCCCTGATCCTGAATTTTTTCCCTGTCAGGTATGGATTGTTTTAAGATAATAAACGGAGTTCATTCCGGAAGCCCTGGAACGAGACTGCCTGGTTTGTCATTGATTACGGAAGCCGTATGGTGGGTGTAACCCGTAAATATTATTGATATTGTTTATGGGTAAATATAAAAATCTTCCCAACAAGGTGGTTGCCAATTATCCGGATGGTACTCAGAAAGTAATTTTCAATACGACTGAGCCTCACCTGGTGGAAAAGGAAATGTCAGAATTAATTGATTGGACTATTGCTCATCTGAAATCGGGTGAAATTCATCCGTTGGTAGTAATCGGACTGTTCATTTATGAATTTTTGTCCATTCACCCTTTTCAGGACGGCAACGGGAGACTTTCAAGATTGCTGACAAACCTTCTTTTACTTCAATCGGGTTATAAGTTTGTTTCATATGTCTCTTTTGAAAGTCTGATTGAGAAAAAGAAAAAGAGCTATTACGAAGCATTGATGGAAGGAGAGAAAAACAGGAGCACCGGTAATGAACTGATCAATTCCTGGATGTTGTTTTTTCTGGATTCACTGAAAGAAATGATTCAACGACTGGAAAGGAAGTATGATGTTTTCAGGGTTAAAGGTGGTTACCTGAATGAACGGCAAAAGAAGATCAGGGTATTTATCGGGGAAGCGCAGCCTGTAAGGCTGGGTGATCTGGTGAAGTTTATGCCCGGCATTTCCGTCAATACGCTGAAAAAAGACCTCCAATACCTGAAAAAGGAACAGTTCATCGACTCAGCAGGAAAGAACAAAGGGACCGTATATATCATAAAAGGTTAAGAAATGGAAATTGCTACCGCACTAAACGTCAGAAGTCAGGAAAAATATGCTTATCAGAACTGACTATATTTTTAAAATTTCACCGAATATTTTATGCTTGGTATAATGGGAAATCCGCTTTGCTGGTAAAGTTTAACCGGTGCATCGGATTGTCCGTTATTGGAAAAGTAATAAAAAACGGCATTTTGCCTGTTGTATGCATTGTAAACACCAAATGTCCAGATACGTTCCTGGTTTTTCCCCTTTTTGTTTTTTCTTTCTTTTCTGAAATTGAACCCCAAATCGAGCCGGTGGTAGTCGCGCATGCGCAGCCAGTTTTTGCCCGGATACAACGCGGCCTCGTGATAACCCATATCAAAAGGTATATCGGTTGGTGATTCTATAAACCCTTTGGGCTGAATGGCCTGGTAAACTCCGTTGTACAAAGTAGTCGGGTAACCGCTTCCATAAATCCATGTAGCCGAAAAATCGAGGTTCCGGGAAAGTTCACGGTTAAACACGATGGAAAAATCGTGGCGGCGGTCGTATTTAAACGGATAGGGTTTGCCGTTGTTCAGGTTTTGGAACAGGCGGTCGGCTTTCGACCAGGTATAACTTATCCAGCCGGTGGTGCTGCCCTGTTTTTTTTGCAGGAAAAGTTCAAGTCCTTCCGATTTTCCGGTACCGTTTTTTTCCACATTTTGTTCCCAGGGCAGGGTATTTACCAATGGGACGCCCCCTTTTACATCAACCAGTTGTTTCATCTCCTTTTTGTAAAGTTCCAGGCTCAGTTCGTATGCTCCGTTGTCCAAGGATTTTGAGTACCCGACTGAAAACTGGGTTGCCAGGCCCGGGGGAATTTCAGGAGTTGACGGCAGCCAGATATCGGTGGGGAAAGCTGTCCCCGAGAAAGTGAGCATGTGCACCGGCTGCATCATGTGGGTATATCCAAACTTTATGGCGCCGGTTTTTCCCAAATTAAAAGCTGAAAGAAACCGGGGCTCTGCCGAAAAATAGTTTTTGCCGCCAACCCTGAAATTAACCAGCCGCATTCCTGCATTAAAAGAGAACCACTTAAAAGGTGCAAATTCATTCTCGGCATAAACATAAGTGTTTAGTGCATTAGTGCGGTTTTGGGCACCAATGGTTTCAGTGGTTTTTTCTCCGTTTTGGGTAACAGTGTTGCAGATTTTTCCCGGTACAAACCAATTGCCCGAAACCCCTCCGCCAAACCGGGCTGTGTAATTTTTTGCCAGCCGCCAGTTGTAGTCGGCTTTCAGGCCAAAATCGTTCACGCCGGTGGAATACAGGTTGTTTCCTTTAATATCTTTTTCTTTAAAAAACAGGTCGTTTATATAACGGTAGCGGGTGTAAAGCAAGGTAACATCGCTGTTTAACCGGGCATTGTGAATGTGGTTCCACCGCAGGGTTGAAAGCACGTTTCCCCAAATGTACCGGGCGTTGCTGCGGATTTTGTCTTCGCGGATATTAAAAAAGAAACCCAACCGGTCGTCGCCCCCGTACAGACTGAAATAAAACCGGTTTCGGGCATCTGCTTCGTGGCTTATTTTCCCGAAGAAGTCGTAAAAATTGTATCCCATCGAAGCGTGTTGAAAGGCGATTTTGGTAGCGGGCCGCAGCAGCAGGTCGGCCCAAACGCGGCGTGCCGAAACAATAAACGAGGTTTTGTCGGTTTTCATGGGGCCTTCCAGCGTTACATCGCCCGAAATCAGCCCAATGCCGTAGCTGCCCTGGAATTCCTTTTTGTTCCCTTCCTTCATGCGTAAATCAACCACCGACGACAACCTTCCCCCAAACCGTGCCGGAAAACCGCCTTTGAAGAGTTTGATGTTTTTCAGGATATCGGGATGAAAAACCGACACAAAACCCCCGAGGTGATTTACATAATATATGGGTGTTCCGTCGAGCATAAACAGGTTTTGGTCGGGGCTGCCGCCGCGCACGTACAGCCCGCTGCGGCCATCGGCGCCTCCCTGCACGCCGGGAAGCAGTTGCATGGCTTTCAGCACATCGGGTTCGCCCAGCATGGGCAGTTGTTTTACCTGTGCTGCCGTAATCTCTGTCATTCCAAGTTCCAGTCGTTCTTCTACCCGGCGTGTAGCAGTTACTTCCACTTCAGCAAGTTCCAGTCCGGGTTCCAGTAAAATATCGAAACGTAAATTGCCGGTCAGGTTCAGTGTTTGTTGAAAAGGTTTGTATCCTACATGGCTGGCTTTCAGCATTACAGAGGATTGTACGGCTACAATGCTGTAAAACCCGTAAGCATCGGTGCCTGAACCGAAGCCTCCCGGCGAAACCAGTACATTGGCGCCTATCAACGGTTCGCCAGTGGATTTATCGCGCACCAGCCCGTTGATGGTATATTTTTGCTGGCTGTAAGACAGCATGGAAATTAACACCAAAGCCAATATACATAAATTCCTGACCATTATTCGAAGGTTAAGGTTGAATCGGGGTAAACTTCGTACAGTTGCATGGAGTAACCGGCAAAAATACCATACCCGTTTTCGATATTGGAATAGAGCGGCTGCGGTTCGTAAACCTCCCAGAAGTCGTAATCCTGTGTGTATTCGTGTATAAACCACGACTTAACATATTGAAAGGCCTCGGGGGAGAAATTGAAAAAACGGAGCCAGAATTTAGACGGTTTTTCTTTTTCAACGTTGAACCTTACAGTTGCCGGTTGTTCGGTAAAGTTAATATCGCGAAACAGCAGCATTTGGTAAGTATAAAAGTTCCCCAATCCTTCTGAAAGAATAGCAGGGTCGTCGCTATTAAGGTAGCCATAATAAAATTTACTTTTGTTTTCTACAACAAAAATGCTGTCATTTACCTGATGATAGGTCAGGGCATACCGCACAATTGATAGTCCCATATAATCACTTTCCTGCGGGTTATGTAGAATTTTTACTTTCAGGTTTTGCACAGGTATTCGCGCTTCCTCGCCCGTTCCCATAACTGCTTCAGTTTTATGTCCTGCCTTTGATTCAATTTCGGTTACTACAGATGAATTCAGGGGAATAGAGCCGGTGGCGCTGACTTTTTCCATATCCGGTATATTTACCTTCAGGGTATATACAATACCTGCCTGGGGAAAAGCCTGATCTGATAAATAGTTGCCCCCACCATGATGCTGTAATTCAAAAAAAGTTCCATCATTTCCTGATATTGTAACTTCTGCATTTTCAACATTGTACGTAAAGGTATCAATGGAATTCTTCGATAAACTAATATTTATGTTAAAATGGTTGTTTGGAGAGAAAAGGCAATTGACTACCGGTTTTATTTCCATCTCAGGAAAATCTATTTCGATTTCTTTCCGACAGGATGAGAGAACCACCAAAGCCGATAATAATAATCTGAAAAAATACCTCATAATTAAAGCTTCACTTCAACACATATAAAAACGCGATCACTGTTCAAAACACCACCAAAAACTGTTAAAAAGAACTTTTGATTTAGGTAATATTTTAAAACTTATAACGAATTCCCATAAGAATTTGACTATTATTCCAAATTCCCAAATTACTGAACAAATAAAAATTGTTATATACTTTTCTGCTTAATTCAATCCTTGAAAAAATCCGTTTGTGCTTATAAATGATTTCAGAGCCCTGATAATCTCCTTTTTCAACATGATATGTGTAATTTAAATTTAATTCTGCTTCCCATCTATTTTTAAAATTTTCATTATTAATAAACAAGGGAAAAGGTAAAAAACCGGCTTTAAAACCATACAAACTGTTTTTATTTTCATAAATATTGGTGTAATGCTGATAATAAGCCCCCATTTTGATATAATTACCAAAATAGCGTGAGTAACCAAATTCCGGGATAAATGTATCTGGAAATTTAAAATTGCCTGAGTTTATTACCTGAAAAGATAACTCTACTGCATTTCTGTTAGCGTTTTTTAGCTCACCTTTTGATATAAACGGGTGATAAGCAAAAAACAAAAGAAAAAAAACTATCGTGTTTTTCATATTCTAAAATGGTTAAAGCCGCTGCTACCATAGCATTTGTTATCATCTATAAGTAGATTCCTTTTTAGAACGAACGGTAACCCCAAAAATTGAAAAAAAGCCAGTAAAAAATCAATTTGAAATAGTTTTAAATTAGGTTAAATAATGCAACTACCACTTGTACGTAAACGCAACCACGCTTATAATCTCCAAATCGGGTATTCCAGTTTCAGAAAAATTTCCCTGTGCCTTACCGTAACTCCGGAAGAGCTGGTTTCACTGGTTTTAATTCTTTTGTCGATGTCGTTAAATCCTCTGCTATACTGAACTGATATGCTCAAATCATTTAGTTTGTAACCCGCGCCGGCTTGCCAGTTGTATTCCGGTATTTTCTGTTGCGAGAGAGTAGAAACTCCGTCATAATACCCTTATCTGGCGAACCAGGGTTACGCCTGCAGTTAAATAGAAGTTCCACCAGATACATTACTGAATATTTAACGGTATATTGACTGATTGCAACGTATATACTACAGAGATTGACCGAGTGGTGGTCTTATATCTGCAAACGAATTTTATTCTATTACTTGTTAATTGCTAAAAATAATATCTGTAGCTCACTGAAGGCATAACTGGAAATAAACTGAATGAATAAAGCTTTTTATTTCCTGCTTTATCGTTATCAAAATACAAATAATACGTATTGAGCCTGTTATAAGCATTGTACAACCCAAGTGTATATATTCTTAAACCCTCCCTTTTCTTTTCCGAGATATCCAGACTGATATCTAATTTATGGTATGAAGGCGTTCTGTAATTATTTCTTTCGTTATAAATATGCACCTCGTCGTACAAGTACTCAATGTTTCCCCCATCCCGATGTTCCCATCCCATCACATAAAGATTATATTTATTCGCTGGAAGTGTTACTGCATTTCCGGTTGCAAACACCCATGAAGCCGACAATTGATATTTCTCGTTAAACTTGTGACTCATGAATACCGAGAAATCATGCCTTCTGTCATATTTATATGGAAACGGATTACCTGAATTAAGTTCGTCGAATTGCCGCATGTTTTTCGATAAAGTGTAAGATATCCATCCTGTTGTAGCCCCTTCTTTCTTTTGTAAGAGAAATTCAGAACCATATATCGTTCCGCTACCATTCCTGACTATCTTTTTTTTCCAATCGGCAATGCCCGAAAAAAACGAAGCCCCGTCTTCGAATTCAATTAAATTGTTCATTTTTTTGTAAAAGGCCTCAATACTCCATTCAACAGGATACTTGTGGTTGATTTCACCTGCAATTCCGAGGGCAATTTGCGATGATTTTTGAGGAGGGACTTCTTTTGTTGCAGGCACCCATAAATCGGTTGGAAGGCCTGCGTCGTTATTTGACAAAAGATGAAACGGTTGCATCATTCTTGAAAAAGAAGATTTTATTGAGTAATTTTTTGCAACAACGTAATTTCCGGTTATTCGGGGTTGTAAAGAGTAAAACGTATGATTTTTTTCAGTTAAACTGGTAAAATGTAAACCAACATTGAGTAGAAGATTTTCAGTTAATGTAAATTCGTCTTCTGCATATAAAAAAAGTTCCGTCGGCATATTCTTTTGTGACCCAAAAGTTGTATCGATGTTGCTGGCATTCGTACCAACCTGGTAAATATTATTCATGGTTGGCGTAAACCGGTGTTTGGTAATACCTCCGCCAAATTTTATCTGTTGGTTGTTTTTATAAAGGTCAAAATCGGCTTTTGCAAAAAAATCGTTAATTGCCGAGGAAAAATGATTTGACAAGGTGCCAACGGTGTGGCCGGTTTGTTTTTCAATATTATCGATATCGGAGAAAGAACGATAGAAAAAATTTGTATAACCTATTGTAAAGTTGCTGAATAATTTTGAAGAATATATATGGTTCCATCGAAAAGAGGTCGAATAATTCCCCCAGTTTATATCATTTTTGCTCTTAAAATTATATGGATAATCGTCCCGCGTATTGAAGTCTTTTTGTTTTATGAGGATGCGGTCGCGCCCAAAATATGTGCTGAAGTACAACCGGTTTTTTGCATTAAAAATATGGTTTATTTTTGCATTCATATCATATAGGGTATATCCGGCCGAGGTATTATCATTGAGAATTAACTTTTGATAACCTCTGGTAAATACATCAAACAGGCTTCGCCGTATGGAAAATATAAATGATGTTTTATCTTTTTTAATCGGGCCTTCTATTGAAAATTTACTGCTTATAATGCCCACCGAGACATTTCCGGTCACTTCATTCATGTTGCCCTCTTTCATCCTGATATCCATAATCGAGGATAACCTTCCTCCATACCGGGCTGGGTAACCGCCCTTGTATAATTTAATATCCTTAATTACATCCGGATTAAAAACGGATACATAACCGCCGATATGGTTTACATAATACAAAGGAATATCGTCAAGGAGCATCAGGTTTTGGTCGGGGCTCCCGCCGCGCACATATATTCCACTTGTGCCTTCTTTGCCTCCCTGTACACCTGGCATAAGCTGGAATGCCCTCATTACATCAGCCTCGCCCATTAATGCCGGTATTTGAAGCAACTGTTTTGCCGGTATTTTAAGCACGCTCATTTCGGTATTGTTGAAAGTTTTTTGTTTGTGAGTTACAACAACTTCCGCCAACTCGATCCCGCTTTCCAATTCAACATTTAAGTTTATTTCTTTTTCCCCGGAATGGATTTGATTTATCTGCTGTTGATAACCAACCATACTGAATATTATTCGGGCGGTATCTTCTTTTAAGGAAATGCTGTAAAATCCGTATGAATTTGAAACTGTGCCCTGCAGGCTGTTTATATCGTAAACATTTACACCGGGTAAGCGTTCATGTGTGTTTTTATCCTCGATAAATCCGCTGACAGTAATTTGCGAATAACAAACAACATTCGTAAAAATAAATATTGCCGGGAGAAAATATTTCATATATCAGAGTTCTTCAAGTTTATAATAAGTTTGGTTATAAGCAGCAAAAATACCGTAACCACCTTCCACATTGCTGTACATTGGTGTAGGATCACCAATAAGCGTCATAAATAAGGGTTTTTTAACCCTGTTGCCAATTTGCTGGTTATTGCTGTGCCTTATCCAGCTTTTACGATAATTGTAGTAGGCAAGGCTGGTTGTCCTCAGGATGGCATACCTATCTTCATAATTTGTTGGAACAAATTGATTAGCAAATCCCCCTTCGACAGCCGCATCTAAAAATTTATTTTTCATCAGGTAGTTTGTGCCGTTAAAGAAATTATCGGTAAAAACGTAGGTAAAAACCCAGTAATCCAGTTCGCTGTCCGACCTTAAAACAGGGTCTGCAATAACAGGGTACACCTGAAAATGTAAACTATAATCATCACTAAATATATTAGGGGAATTCTGATATATAAAAAACAGTTCATAAAAATTCTTTTCTGGCGGGTCGCTAATGGTAATTTCATAATCATGATGGGGGTCGCCGTATTCGTCGTAGGTATTTCCAGAAGAATGAAAGCCAAAAATTATACTTGTTCTTCGCGGCACTGTATCGGTAGCGCTGATTGGCAGGTAACCTTCTGCTTCTGCAGTAATGGTATAAACACTGTCGGGCCGGGGAAAAACTGTTCGCGATTTATATATGCCATGCTTATAGTATTCAAGTATCTCAACGAATTTCCCGTTACAAAACAACGTAACTGTTGCATTTTCAATTACTAGTATTTCGTCGGACAGTATTGTGTTTGTCCGGCTTAAATGCACCGAAATTAAACTGTCCGGACAAATAAGCCCGTTCAACACAAGCTTCTTTTCTATATGGTTGTATTTAAAATCTATTTCCTTTGAACAGGATAAGAGAAAAATGGCAAGGATGGATAAAATAGAAAGTATTTTCATTATAAATTGTTAAAAATTTTGTTAAAAATTTAAGTATAGCGTTGACAATTTGATTTAATCTCAACGCTATACTTTCCTATTATATTTTACCAATTATATGTAAAGCTTTTTCCATCAATTATGCTGCTAAATGAACAATGCGTTACCATAAAGGGGTCGTAGAACCAAGTTGGAGACGACTTCCATATTCCATGTGGGGTTAAAGGGAGAAATGCATTGTTTACTGTAGGATAATAAGCGCTATGCGGCGATGTTGGGCAAATATAACTGGGTTCTGCCGTACAACTGTATGCAGGTACATAATGTTTCGGACAATTATATACACCACATCCCTGGGTAATAAAAGGGTCGCAGGAAAAATCGTAATACTCATATTCCCATGTTGCATTGAAAGAAAAACTTGGCATATAGGAAGTGTATTTCCAGTTACCCCAGAAATTTTTTTTCATTGCCTCGGCTCTGATATAAAAGGTACAACTAGCGTATTCGCTGCAACCATCTTCGGCATAGGCTCCGGACATTTCCGAGTGGCCGTCAATCCACACTTTAACACGCTTTTTACTGGTAGGATAGTTCCAATTTGCAGTCTTGGTCCAGTTGTTATCTGAAAGAAAGCTGGCACTTTTAAGGTGGTTATCGCCATTAAATACCTTATTATCAAAAACAGCAACAAGTATATTGTCATCCTGATAAGTTTCATTCATTTTTTTAAGCTTTTCAATTTTTCCCAAATCGCCATCTGTAATAAGTTTAATTGCATTATTGGTGTATTGGTGTATTTGTCCTTCAACAATAACCAATCCATCGAGGTTTACAACATTTGCAGCAGTTTTATCACAAAGGTTTAAATCAAAATATTCACCACCCTCGCCATCGGGCAACAATTGTATAATTTTTTCAGATAAAGCCTTTTGATAAATTTCGGAATGAATTTCCGGTTGCGCCCTCCAGTATGCCTGTTCGCTTTCTGGTTAACTTTCATAATAATTGCTTACTGAATCTTCAGCAAAAACAACAGCATAAAAAACACTGGCTGGGGTTTTAATCCCTACACTCTGTTCCCATAAATCAACAGCTTCCCGGTTTGCTGCTGCAATTTCCAGTTTGGTTACATCAAATGCCATTTTACTTTCAAAAACAAGCATGCCATCTTTTACTTCCACATTGTATGAAGGATGATAAGGCATTGTAACCTCTTCCTTTAGCTGTGCATCGACACTTTGATCGATCGGTTCAATACTTTTCTGGCAACCATTAAAAATGAATGGTTAAAGCCGCTGTTACCACAGCATTTGTTATCATCTATAAGTAGATTCCTTTTTAGAACGAACGGTAACCTCAAAAATTGAACAAAAGCCAGTAAAAAATCAATTTGAAATAGTTTTAAATTAGATTAAATATTGCAACTACCACTTGTACGTAAACGCCACCGACGGAATTACCGGGAACAAAGTTATCTGTTTCATCTGGTCGCCTTTTTTGTAGTAATACCACGGATTGAGGCGGTTGTAAACTGAAAAATTCCAGGTATAACTTTTCCCGGCATTTTGCCGCTCATTGCGGTAGGAAGATTGTTTTTAATTAAAAAATATGCTTCTCAGAATACGACATTGATAGAAAAAAGAAGGCTGCTGTTAGGAATAAAGGGATATTGAACTGACCTGTCTGAACTATCTTTAAGTAGAATCCGGTTCCTTGTTATGAACATTACAGAAACCCATATCCAAGACCGGATAACTAACGAAATATTTCCTTTTCGGTCACCAACAAAAGATATTATGGACACTCCATGGGCAGACTTAATCTCAAAATGGAAATTGCTACCGCACTAAACGTCAGAAGTCAGGAAGGGACCGTATACATCATAAAAGGTTAAGAAATGGAAATCACGGGTGAAGATTTCAGGGTATTATTTTGATTTCAACAAGGAAGAACTGGGAGAGGTGATCAGTCCGGCTTAACGGTCCTCTTCCAGCCGGTTATCTTTTATTTCCGCTGAAGAGCAGTTTTAAATCCGTAGAGAGCAGGGCGGCCATTACCAGCGCCGGCAAGTTGAAATACTCTCCCATGATGCGGTTGTAAAGTATCCAGGCCAGCAGGAAAATTTGCCCGAGAAGAAGGATTTTGACCAGCCAGTTCAGGGGCTTGGGTTTGTTTTTTCTGGCCAGTACCAGCAAGAGGATGACAGCAGAGAGGAGCAGGACCCGGCCGATGCCATAGGGTAAACCCCCGGAGATAATTAAGGCAAGGTCACCACTTACTCCTGAAAGGAGTCCCAGGAGGATGGTGAGCAGCAGGAAAATCCAGATCCATCCGCTGACTCCTTTCCCGGAGTTTTTGAGAGTAGCTTCCTCTGATTTGAAGGATTCACTTTTTGCTGATGTTTTCCCGGTTGTTTTCGCGGAAGAAGTTCCGGGTCGTGGAGTCTCAGTTGGCGCCGATCTCCCCCCGAAGGTTTCCCTGATTTCCCGGCCTGAACCGGTGGAAGAGCCTCCTGAAGTGGAGGGGTTGAAGTGATTGTCGAAGATTGCCTCTGCCTGGCGACGGGCTTCCCCGGCTGCCTTTGAAAATACCTTTTTCGCGGCGGTACGGGCATGGCCCTGCAGGGTGGTTTTCAACCGCTGCTCGACCCCTTTGACCATCTTTTCCTTGTAGCCCCGTATTTTGGCTCCAGAAGAAAACCCCGCTACTCTCGTTCCGCAGGAAGGGCAGAAATTAACCCCGATTCCCAGTGGATTACCACAATTTGTGCAAAATGCCATACCAATGTTTATTTCACTATTTCAGCTATGGGCAAACCATAACGTATTTTTCTTTATTTCAGCAACGGACAACCACAATTCCGGCACACCTCTTCCTCTATCTCATGGAGGAATCCGCAGGCATTACAGAAAATGATGTCGTCGCCCGTCTTGTCAAATTTTTCGTACGTGCGCAAGGCGCCGTGGTACCTGACTTTATCTCCCTTCCGGAAGTAATTGAAGAGGGTATCGTCGTCTTCGACGCGGATCTCTTCGGTGTTTCCGTTTTCGCTTTTGATCAGGATGGTAAAGACCATCCGCCATTCCTGTTCTCCGGGCCGGGCGCTTTTTCTCCTTTCCTTTTTCGCGTTCTTTCCTGTGACCACGCCGTCCCATGTGGGGCGCACGTTTTTAGACCTGGCCGCGTACACGCCGATCAGCAGGAACATGCCCCCGATGACGAAGCCCACGGTGACCGCTTCGGGATTTTCCATATCGCCGCCCGATTCCCCGTAGAGGTAAAAGCCGATGATGGCCGCAAGGGCCAGTCCCAGACCAAAGAGAAAGCAGTAGTTTTTACTGTTTTGGCGGTACCGTTCAAAGGCAGGGTCGTGAATTTTCGTTGAGTAGGCCATCGGGTTATTTATTAAAGAAGCCGGCGGCCGGATCGGGAGCGTTGTATTCCTTCAAGTCACCAAAGGAACGCTCCATATCTCCGGCAACGTCGCCGATATTGTCATATCCAAGCTGGTTGAGCTTGTTTCTTACCATATCCATGTATTCGGGCGTGGCATTGGCGTCGACATGGGTATCCTCGATCACCTTCATGGCTTTCTGAAGATTCCCGGGAAGGTCTTTGATTTTCAGGTTCTGTTTCGAATAACCTTCGCGAACCTCCTTCAGGGTCTTGACCGCTTTTTTAGCCTGGGCGTACGCTTCGGGTTCGGTGTCGTTTTTCAGGGCATTTCCCACCTTGTTCTTATACATTCTGCCGGTCTCCTGGGCGTCGATCAGGGTGCCTTTGCCTTCTTTGACGCGGGTGATGTTGTTGTTATTGATTTCGATTTCCCCGGTTTTAGGATTGAAGACATGGTCGGAGTAGTCTTTTCCGGCTTCGGCATCAAATCGGTCGGTGGCTCTTTGCTGGTGCCGTTCGGCCCATTCGGTGGCATCGATGCCGTCGGGTTTACCGGTGACCTCTCCAAAAATTTCATACGATTTTTCCTGCCAATTGCGGCGTTGCAGCTCGATCCAGTGTTCCCGGCCGTCGGCCCCCTTCACCTTCCTGAGCACCCGGTAGTCGCGGTCAGTGTTCACGGAGGTACCCCCTTTGCCGGGCGTCCTGAAGTCGTGGATCTGGATTTCATCGGGCGGCAGGCGATAGGTCTTCGAGATGTAATCTTTCAGCCGGGCGTCGTGCTCTGTATAGATCTTATTGCGCGACCGCTCGAAGATTATCTTCATTTCTGGTGTGCCATGTTTTTCGATGGTGCGCACTTTGGCGGGGTCGCGCATGATTTCCAGAACCTTCTTGGGATCGACTACCTCCTGGCCGTTGACGGTTTTCACTGATTTCATCATGTCATTGAGAACCTCGTCGGGCGTGGAAACCGGTATGTTCCTTCGAAGCGCCTCCTTGTGAAGTTCTGCCGTCAGTTTTTTTATAATCAGTTCTTCGGTGATCTGCCTTCCCGTGATTTTGGCCGCTTCCACCACCGACTTGGTCTGGTAGAGGTTGTAGAGGAATTCGCAGCTTATGAAGATGGTCCAGGCAAGGGGTTTGTTTTTGCCGACGATCATCTCGATGTTTTCGATAGAGAGGATCCTGCCCTTGGCGGTACTCATCAGGATGGGTACCAGGCTCTGGATCTGGCGTGATTTGAATTCCTCCCATCCTTTTTCAGGTTCGTAGATGTAGAAGTTGAGGGCTTCGATCATTTTAGCCTTGATAAGGCCTGCCGCGGTGGCGCCCATCCCCTTGAGGTAAAAGGCAGCCAGGGCGTTGAAGGCCAGGTCGCCCGCCCATTCGGTCCATTCGAGGGTGACGGTGATGGCGTTGGCCCACGCTTCTACCGACTTGTAGCCTTCGGCACCTTCGGCAAGGATCAGGTTGGAGGCTACCTTCCAGATACGGTTCCGCAATTCGGTGAGTCCCTCGGCACCCAGGGTCATCTTCCGCATTTCCAGGAGGTCGGTCAGCTTGATGGCGGGATCTCCCGCAGGAACGTATTCCCTGATGATGTACTTGCACTCTTCATAAGCCTTCACCCAATCGGGGAACTCTTCTCCAATGCCATAGGTTTTCACCCTGAGGGTTAGGGTCTGTTCAAAGAGCTCAGGATGGAGGGCATCGCCGGCAGAAGCTTTGACCAGATAATTCAGGGTATATATTGTGCCGGTGCCGGGAATCTCTTCTTTGGTGGTGAAATGGTACCTGCCGTAAGGAATGTTGGTGACCAGTTCGGTAAATTCAAATTGTGGTTGTAATACAGAGGCCAGGTTGACGATTTCCGTTTCTTCATTCTGAAGTTCAAATTCGATGGCGGCGAGTCCATCCTTGTCGACGGTGATCTGGTTGGTTTCCTTGTCGTAACGGTAAAGGGCCAGGTCGAGGTTGGCCTCATAGGGTTTGTCGGCAAGGATGTTGATCTGGTTCTTTTTATCGGCGCCATTTTTGATGAAGAGGCCTTCGCGCGAGACCATAATATTGAGGCGGCGCTCCAGGGGTTCCTCATCGCCCTGTGCCGCCGAGATGACCAGGGTTTTGCTGATAATCTGTTCCTCTCCCGTGAGTCTGATCAGCGGTCCGGTGAGGGTTACCGTAGCGCGTGTTTCCCCCTTGGGGGCGATGGCGATGGTAGTGAGCGGATCGGTGGGGTCGACGCCATGACGGTATTCCCCGTTGAAACTCCAGCCGGTCTCTTCTTCCCCGTTTTCGATCCAGGTCTCAAAGGTAATTTCACTCGTCTCTCCGGAATCGGGGAAGGAAGCTTCTTCGATGTCGGTTTCGAGGCGGCAGTCGGCCAGGCGGATCTCCAGGTCATGCTGAAGCGGGGGTTCTCCTTCCGGGACGTCATCCATGAAGAGGGTGAGGACCACCGAGGGTGGAACGGAACGCTTACCCCCTCCCGGGGATGGGTTGGTGGCGCCCATGTTGATGGCGATGCAGGGCTCGTCGGGGACCGGTTCCGAGAGGTCGATCCAGTCGCTTTTGGGTTTGAAGACGATCTGTTCCGTGAGTTCGGGAATATCTTTGCCGCTGGCCCCGGTAACCATGGCCCTGACGGTCAACACCTGATAGGTGTCGGGGCGCAGGGAACGCTTGTTGCCGGGCAGGGTCTCCACGGCGATTTTCAGGGCGGTGTCGGCGGTGATGGTAATATTCCTGCGAATCAGGTGGCCACGGGCTTCCGCAGTGACTTCCATAGGGAATTCAGGTTCCCGGGGTTCCTTCTCCAGGAGCAGGGAAGCGGTGAGCTTTCCGCTTCCTGAGGCAGGCTTAATTTTCAGGGCTTTCTCCGGACAGGTAAGGTGAATATCGGCGGGAAACTGTTCCGACCCGCGGGGGGTGATCCGGTAAACCACCACTTCCAGGGTGACGGGCTCCCCAACCTTCAGTGTGAACCGGTCGCGGTTGATGTTGAGGATGAACTTTTCCTCTTCTTCCTTCTCCTCCTCTTCCTGTTTCTTTTTGCCTGACTGGACTTTCTTTTCAGGCTGTTTGGCGGAGGGTTTCCTTTTTATGAGTTTGCGGCCCAGGACGGCAGCCCCGGCGGTGCCGATCAGGCCGATGACCACTTCCCAGGGAACTTCTTCCTCTTCCCCTCCGGAAGTATCCGGAGCAGCGGAAGATGCCGAACTCTCTTCCGCACCTGTGAGTTCAAAGGTGAGGCCATTGAGGTGTTCGTACATCATCTGTTGGTACTGGGCGAAAGAGTAGGGACTTGGAGCAAACGAGCCCTCTTCGAAATAGTTGACCTTCGAGCATATCTCAACGCCGTATTGGTCGGTCAGGAAGACAAAGATGAAATAGTTGGCCTGCCGGCTTTTATCCCGGGTGTCATTGCCGGAATCATTCGAATAAATGGTGGCGTCATATCCTGCAATCTTAATCCTTCTGCTTCCGGGGATATTCCCGTCAGGGTATCTGCTCAGGAAATAGTCCGGCTGCCTGATTATCCCTTTACCGGCCGCTATACTGGCCTTGTTGGCTTCCAGAAATTCAGAGTACTCATTAGCATTGACCCATTCGTGGTAATAGGAACTCAGTTCACTGCCTGTGGCACCGATGGCAATGCCCCCAGGACCGCCCAAATGGGAAAGAAAAAGCTGTGAGTTGATATCATCTGAGGAGGTGGGTTTGGCCGTCAGGTAGATGGAGTAGTGCTCCACGCGGTCAGAACCCGACCCTTCTGAAAAGGTCCATTCACCGGAAATGGCCCCGGGATGGGAAATCAGTACTTTTTGAGCCTCTCCGTGTCCGTAAATGATCAGCGTCAACAGGAGAGCTTGAACGATTCTTACAGGTTTCATATCAGTCAGGCCGCTTTTGTAAAAGGATGATCAGACAATTGTCAGTTCTTATACAAAGAAAACAATCCTGTTTGATTTTTGACGGAAAACTTCTATAATTTTAAACATTTTCCCATTATTTTTAGGCTTTTAAATAGAGAACTGTAAAAGATGAAGCAAAGCAGGACAGGAGGCAGAGGGAGGATTGTGATTTTGTTAATCGGGCTGTTTTTTCTGACTTATGGTCTGATGCTGGTTTCCCTCCTGTTTTTCGGAATTTCCACGGAAGCCAGGCTGACCAGTTACCGGCGGCAGCAGGGGGAACGGAACGAAGTAATCCCGAACCGGTACACCTATCATTTCGGGTATGAATTTACCGTGGACGGTAAGCTTTTTTCGGGTACCGGCCAGCGGGTTGCAGGCCCGGTTTATCTGAAACCCGGTCCCGGAGCTACCATTAGGGTGAAATACCTGCCGGGTTGCCCGTTCATCAGTACCGATACGGAATACACCAAAGAGGGTCCCCGGGCGCTGTTGATTCTGGTTGTTGCTGCCCTTTTGCTTGGATTTTCACGCGTTGGACGACGTGCTTCCCGGGAAGAGGATCTGGTGTGAACCAACCGGATGCCTTAACCGATGGGAACGGACTGTAGATTCATTAGCTCAAAATTTTGCAGAACAATATGAGTTGTACATTACCGGCTCCAATTCAGAGTTGCTTGCAGGAGAGCTGGCTTCCCTGTTGTCGGGAAGGTATGTATCCTTTGAAATCTATCCATTTTCATACAGGGAATATTGCCATTTTCATGCTTATGAACAAAACAGGGGATCATTTCTGGAATATATTCAATCTGGTGCTCTGCCTGATCTTTTTCAACTGAAAGATGTTGATTCGAGGCGGCTTTATATGGCAGCAGTAAAAGATACCATTTTGCTGCGCGATATCATTTTCAGGTATAGCATTAAGGATGCACGACTTTTGGAGGATATATTTCCCTATCTGGTAAATACCGTTTCCAACCTGACATCGGTGAGTAACCTGGTAAATTATTTCGGTTCGAAAAACAGGAGGGTGAATTATGAAACCATATCTCATTACATTCATTATCTTGAGACTGCCTTTTTGGTTCACCGTTCCGTACGGTACCAAATTAAAGGGAAAGAGATTCTTTCAGGTACCTGTAAATATTACATCAATGACCTTTCATTCAGGAATTACCTTTATTCGGGATATGGTTATGATTTGGGATTTCTGCTGGAAAACGCGGTTTATCTGCAACTGAAAGTTGAAGGTTATCAGGTTTATACAGGTGCTTTGCGTAACGGGGAGATTGATTTTGTGGCTGTTAAAGGTGACCATATCTTGTATCTGCAAATTGCGGTTACGGTAATGGATCAGCAGGTTTACGACAGGGAATTCGGGGCATTTAAAACAATTGATGACAACTACGAGAAGTTCGTGGTCACTTTGGATAAATTCGCTTTCCTTCCTTTAAGGGCATAAAACACCTGAGAGCTTGGGAACTGGGTGAAATATTGAAATAGTGATTGTTACAATTTCAGAACATCTTTATCGAAATAAAAGTAGTTTGGCGATGCCAAACTAAAATGGGAAACCCAGGTCGCGAGACACACAAAATGTAACACTACCCACATATGCTGAGATACCTGGAAGGTGAGCCCACAGAAAAGCAGAAAAGTGCAATAATTGGTTCTGACCTTGAACATCTGAAGTCAAAGGCATTATTGACGGGTGTTATTCTCAGGTTTAAAACCCACAAGACACTTATGGGAATTCAAAGTGCAAAAGCCGGAATAATTCTTACCGGGATGAAAACCATTTCACGTACACGGCCTGGCATATCAGGCTTTTCCTGTTACCCTTCTAAGGGTTGGCTTCCGGAGAAGCAGCCCAGGCGGCTCCCTCGGGAGTACGCCGCCAGGCAAAATAAGCATCCAGGACTTTCAGCGCCGCTTCATCGGGAACCGGTCCGGGCGTGACAGTCGACCCTATGTGCAGCACCACGGGATTCTCCTTTGTGAAGGCCGGCCATTCGGGCACCCCCTCCCCGTTGGGATGGCCGTATTTGGCAAAATTGGTCCAGTAGGTGCCCATCATTTGGCTCACCTCCATGGCTTTCTCCGATAGGCCGGATTGATTGGGGTCGAGATGCATGAATACGTAGGCCACGTCGACGCCATGGGGAGTGCCATGGTCGGCCTGGGGAGAGTCAGCCGGGTATGCGGGATGCTGGTCGAAACAGTAATAGTAGACCGGTGACTTTCCGGTTTTGGCCTGAAGGTTGGCCCAGACCCAGGTGTGCCATCCGAAGGCGGCATCGCGCATCAGGTTGCGGGCGCTCCGGGGAACACTGGTTTCCCCGAAGGGATAGGCCGTCATCAGCGTGTCGGCAAAGGGGCCAAACCGCTTCTTCACTCCGGCGATGGCCTCTTCGGGCGTGCGGCCCGACGGGAAGCTCAGCCCCTCGTCGGAATTGTAGCCGATGAGGACGGGAATGTCGTTATAATTTCCGGCTTCGTACATTTTGTACTGGTCGTCGGGGATCACGCAGCCGTCGACGATGGGCCAGGCATTTCCCATGCCCCATTCCATGGGCAGTTTAGTGGCGTCTAAATTCCGGAGTTCCGCCAGGGAGGCCACCCCGCTCTTTTCGACATATTCAACGCCGGCCTGCTCGGCTTGTTGCAGGTTTTTCATGTTTTCTCCCGGAAAGGTGACTGGCCGTGTAGGTCCGAAGGAGCCGCCACTCTGGGCTATGGCCCCGTGAAACAGCCCTTTGGCGAGGGGTGAGGCGCACAGCATGCTCACCGAGATGCCTCCGGCCGACTCGCCGAAAATGGTCACCCGCTCCGGATCGCCTCCGAAGGCCGCGATATTGTCACGGATCCACCGCAATCCCGCGATCTGGTCAAGGATTCCGTAATTGCCCGATACCCCGTTCGGATCTTCGGCGCTCAGCTCAGGATGGGCAAGAAATCCGAGCTGCCCGACACGGTAGGCGATGCTCGCTAGCACCACTCCCTTCCGCGCCAGGTGCTCCCCGTTGTGGACCGGCTCCGACGTGGACCCGAAACTGAATCCACCACCGTAAATCCAGACCAGCACCGGCAACTTCTCCTTCGGCGATTTGGCGGGGGTCCAGATGTTCAGGTAAAGGCAGTCCTCGCTTTTCCCGGAAGGAGGATTCCCGGTCTGCATGGGGGCCGGTGCATATTCTGTGGTTTGCAGGATTCCCTCCCAGGGATTTACGGGCTGAGGGGACTTCCACCGCAGCTCGCCAACAGGCGGAGCCGCAAAGGGAATTCCCATGTAAATGATCAGATCTTCAGTGACCGTACCCTGGATAAGGCCCCCCTCGACACGGACCTGCCCCGGTTGGGGTTTATAACATGAGGTGATCACCAGCAGCACCAACGCCGCGGATAAGAGAATTGAATGTTTCATAGTTCAGTTGTTTTTTAGCTACAAAATGGAAAATTGGAAACTAATTCCAAAAATATCGGATAATATTGGAATTTCATTCCCAGAATACCTTAATCTTATGCTTTCTCCGGTTCCCTTTTCAAATTACACCTATTTTACCTGGTTTAAAATCATCTCCTTAATTTGTTCGCGTAGTGCATTTTTGATCGCTAAATCATTTTTGCGCCCAAAAATGTCCTCAAGGAAAATCTTCAGCGTGAAATATTCTCATCCGGCAGCTTTTCAAATTCAACGAGCAAATCGATGTCACTCTCTTCCGTATATGAATCATCAGAAAACGAACCAAGCAAACCAATCTTGTTCACTGAAATACCTTTGTACAATATATGATCAGTAATGTAGGGGGTGTCTTTTTGCTTTTCTTGTCTGGCAAATTCGTTTTTTTAACTTAATTTTCTGGCGGAAGTAATTTCCAAAGAATCAGAAAATCATTACCTAACCTGATAATAATGAAAAATAACCGATTCATCATTATTCGTAAGGCCCTCCTTGTTTTGGTCTTTCTCTCCGGAATAATTCTTTGGGCATGTTCCCAGCAAAAAACAGAGCCGGTCAGGCATGATTATCTGGTGGCAGCCTATATCTGGCCATCATGCCACGATGATCCGCTGGCCCGCAAGAAGCTGTGGCCCGAGGGCATTGGTGAATGGGAGGTGATCAAAAAGGGGAATCCCCGTTTTGAGGGTCACTACCAGCCACGCCAGCCGCTGTGGGGCTACGAAATGGACAACGACCCTAAAGTGGTTGAACGATGGATCGACGTGGCCGTTGCTCACGGTGTCAATGTATTCGTATACGACTGGTACTGGTATGAGGAAGGCCCCTACCTCGAGAGCGCCCTGAACGATGGTTTTCTGAAGGCCGCCAACAATAGGAAGATGCAGTTTTACATCATGTGGGCCAATCACGATGTAAAACACAACTACTGGAACTACCACCTCTACGGGGATGACACATCAATTCTGTGGGATGCCAAAGTGGACTGGAAGAATTTTAAAATCATTGTCGACCGCGTCATCAACCAGTATTTCAAGCGTCCCAACTATTTAAAGATCAACGGTGAACCCGTCTTTTCGATTTTCAGCATCGACAAACTGATGCAAAGTTTCAACGGCAGTTTGGAGGAAACCCGAAAGGCGCTCGACTATTTCAGGGACGAAGTTAAAAAGGCCGGTTTCCCCGGATTACATATTCAGTGGAACCAGGGTGGGGGATCCCTGATGTCACAACAGCATGCCGGTCAGTTCCGCGACCGTGTCAACGCCATGGGATTCAACAGTGTGGCCATGTACAACATGGGCGGTCTGTCGGAAGACTACCTGGTTTATGGCAGTAATTCGATAAATATCCGCGCACAGATGGATTCTATACTCGATATACCGGTTTTTCCTTGTGTCTCGATCGGCTGGGACGATACTCCCCGTTTCCCTGCAAAAGGGATGAGAGATGTGGTGCATTACCACAACACACCGGCCAGTTTTGCGGCGCTGCTCTCCAAGGCGAAAAACTATGCCGACGCCCACCCCGGGCAACCCCGGCTGATTACCATCAATGCCTGGAACGAGTGGGTCGAGGGCAGTTACCTGCTTCCCGATATGCTCAACGGTTTTGGCTACCTCGAAGCGGTGAAGGATGTGTTTATCCACCGGAAATACGACTCCACCAGGCATTAAGCGCCCTGACCGTTTACCCCTGATAGAGGAACCGCCCGATTACCAAAAAGGCCAACAGGGAGTAAGCCGGCAAAACTTATTATCAGGAATTTTGTGCCCTGTTTCAGAATCTTTCGGAGAGATAATTCTCCTCAGGATCAGAAAAGCACCGGTGATAGCAGGGTAATCTTCCGCAGGATAGGCTGGTTTTACCCGGATCATTTGGCGACCTTCAGACACAGCATACGGCTTTGGTCGCGGATCAGGAGCCTGCCGTTGGACAAGGCGAGCGGCGCCCAGTTCATGGTGCCAAAGCGGCCCGACATCCCTTCCCCTGCCGGAGGGGCGGTCAGCACTTCGGTTACCCCCAGGGGTTTGAATCCCTTCGGGTCAGGTTCGATGAGGTAGAGTTTTTTGGCCCCGTCGGTGGCCAGGATCAACCCATCGGCCAGGATCATGCTCCCCTTGTTGAAATCAGGATTCCGTTTGGTTTTCCACATGACGTTTCCGTCCATGTCCATGCAGGCCAGCCCGTCACGGCGATTGTTGGTGCCATACTGGGCATAGAAATAGCCGTCATGCAGCAAAGGAGGTTTGGTCTGGTCCCCAAATTCCACCGTTTTGAAAAGTTCCTTTGCGCTATAGCTTCCATTCTCCGATTTCTCGACCTGAATCATCAAGGCTCCATATTCATAACCTCCTACCACCAGTATTTTATTATTCCCGGCATCCGCGGCACTGGCTACGGAAATATGGCATTCCCACCCTGAAAAATTCCAGAGAATCTCCCCGGAAAGAGGGTCAATTCCAGTGATATTGCCTGGAGTTTTGGGCAGTTCGGAGCGTCCTACGGGATTCGTGGAAGAGGTCACCATGACGATATGATCTTTGCCGTCGATTTTCACGATGGTTGGACTGACATAGGTTTCATTGCCGAGGTTGGGCGTTTTCCAAACGACCTCGCCGGTCAGCTTGTTGTAAGCTACCACGCCCGCTTGCGGGGCTTGCGAAGCCACGATCACAAAATCACCGTATACCAGGGGGCACTGAGAAATGGCCCAGATCGGGAAATTCCCTCGAATGCCGAAACCTCCGGGTCCGCCACCGGGACCGTCCCCCGTATCTGCGGTATCCGCGTTACCGGGATCACCACCGAAATCAGTCCATACGTTTTTGTTCCAGGCGGGCTTGTGCGTGTTAACGTCAATGCAGTAAAGATCACCGTAAGGGCCGCAGGAATAGACGTAATTCCCGTCGAGTGCCGGAACGCTCCGTGAGCCGGGAAACATCACCGATCCCGGGGCATCGTAACTGTATTTCCAGAGTTCTTTTCCATTAGCCAGGTCAAAACAGCGCATGATATCGCCGGTCTCGTCATTCCGGTCGAGAAGATAGGCCTTTCCTTTGCCGATCACCGGTCCGCCAAACCCGATACCCAGGTTGACAGTCCAGAGTACTTCCGGTCCGCCTTCAGGCCAGGACCGTAAAACCCCTTTCTGAGGCGAAGTGCCGTTTCTTTCGGGCCCGAGAAACTGGGGCCAGTCCAGCATCGTCTGCGTAGTCTGCGCCTTGTTGCATTGGGTAAAAAGCAACAGCGTCAACATTAAAACGAAAAATTGGAATTTCTTCATAACAGGCATATTTTCACATTTGACATTCAAACAAATGGCTTACTTAAAGGTTATCCGTGGCACCCTGTTTTGTGGATTGATAATATTCTTCTTCCGTAACAGGTTGCAGCCATACCACACTCCCTTCGTCGGTATTGACGCTGATGGCCAGATGGGTAAGGCCGCTTTCAGGGGCGGCACCATGCCAGTGTTCCGCATATGGAGGGATTTTCACGACATCCCCCTCTTGAATCCGGCGGGCTTGCATTCCTTTTTCCTGGTAGAATCCCATGCCTCCGGTGACCAGGAGAACCTGTCCGCCCGGATGTTTGTGCCAGTTCGTCCGGGCTTTGGGCTCGAAGGTTACATTTCCCATCGATGTGTTGAAGATGGTGTCACTATTCACAAACATGTGAACCCATGTGGTCCCTGTAAAATTGTTGTTGGTAACCTGATCTCCCTTTGGAAAGAGAGCTTCCGCTTCCTTTTCTTTGCCCGCTTCGGAGGAAGCATGGCCGCACCCGCTCATGACAAAAGCGATGGAGATGATCATCATTATAACTTTTCTTCCCATTTGCGAAAAAATTGCATTGTGATATTGTGTTATGTATTTCAATTCTGAAAATCCAGGTTGTGGCCTTGTTTCAGCAATTATCGGTGAACTATCTTCAGCTGCGGGCAATGCATTATTGCGGTTTTCCGGAAAGGTATAGATTATTGCGTCAGGTTAGTTCCTGTTGTCAAGCAATTCTTCCAGAATTTTACCAGCGGCTTTTGCTTTTTTCTTGCCAACTGTGGATTGCAGAACACCCACAAATTCCTTCAATTGTCCGGAAGTAAAACCCACATTCAGACAAATGGCCAGATGGCTGCGCAGCATAGGCTCTGCACTGCCGATGGCGCTTATGACAGAGATGGTAACTAATTCCCGTTCGGCATAGGTCAATACATCCCTTTCAAAAATATCGGCAAACAGATGTTCTTTAAGGAATACCTCTATGACAGGGGCAAAGGCGGCATAACCGGTTCGTGGTCCGGTCTGTGGCATACCCGTGAGCTCTCCCAAGATCTCCTTGCCCCGTTCATATTTATTGCGGTCCTCCTTTACAGGTGAAGGTTCAACTCCCGTTTCGTCCATGATCCCGTTTGCTTTCCTGGCATCCACCACTTCCATGAAAGTTTGCAGCCCTCTGATGCTCCGGGGGAATCCGCAATAAGCATACAAATGGACCAGCACTTCTTTAATTTCGTTAATGGTTAATCCCGTTTCTAATCCCTTTTCCAGTGCAGGCTTTAAAGACACCAGATCTCCTTTTGCAGTGAATGCTGAAATCGTTATTATGCTTTCCTGCCTCCCGGTTAAGGTCCTGTTTGTTTTTTCTGCAGGTTGCGCATTGAGGGTTCCCATACTGCAACCAACAATGGTTAATATCAAAAACATCCGATTTCCGGTCATTTTCCCCGTTTTCTTCATCCCCTCACAGTTTAATTGTAGTATTTACTTCAACTGTTTTTTTTTTTGAAAAGAAATGATAATTTCCCTCTTTTCAACAGCAAGGCCTGCTCCCTTTATGGTGAATTCCGGCGAGAAGTTTCAATTACTGAGCGACTTTTATACACAATAACCTGCTTTGATCACGAATCAGAAGTTTTCCATCGACAAGTGCAATCGGCCCCCAGTTCTGACCCATTCCGAGGATCTCTGCAGAAGCCAGAGGTTTGAATCCTGAAGGATCGGGTTGTATGAGATAGATTTTTTTACTACCATCGGTTGCCAGTATGAGCCCGTCAGCCAGAATCATGCTGCCTTTATCAAAAGAAGGTGAACGCATTGTTTTCCACATCACCTTGCCATCCATATTCATACAGCACAGACCGTCACGTCGGTTGTTGGTCGAATACTGACCATAGAAATATCCGTTATGGAATAGGGGAGGTTTCGTGTGTTCTCCGAAATCGTTATGTTTAAAAAGCTCAGTAACGCTAAAACTCCCGTCTGGTTTTTTTTCTACCTCAATCATTACGACGCCAAGTTCATAGCCTCCGGCAACAACAATTCTTCCTTCGCCGGCATCAATTGCCGGCGCCGTCTGAATCATATTCTCCCAGTTATTGTATTCCCAGAGAATTTTCCCTGTTTGTGGTTTTAGCCCGAGTATCTTACCCGGGGATCTGTTAACTTCCCTGTGCATAAAGGTATTTGTGGATGAAAATGCCATGATGATATGATCCTCTCCTGTAATCTTTGCGACAGTCGGACTGGCATACGTTTCATTTCCGATGGCTTCCGTCTTCCATTTGATGTCTCCTGTCAGTTTGTCGAAGGCAACTAATCCGGCATAAGGATCCTTTGAGTAAGACACAACAAGCAAGTCCCCGTAGATTAGCGGACATTGGGATATCGCCCAAATCGGCAAGTTAACACCACCGAAATCTTTCATGATGTTTTTGTTCCATAACGGTTTATGTGTGTTGACATCAATGCAGTACAGATCTCCGTTTTGTCCACAGGAATAGACCCTGTTGCCATCGATAGCCGGGACACTTCGTGAGCCAGGATATGAAACAGTTCCAGGAGCATCATAACTAAAGCTCCATAGTTCCTTTCCATTGTCAAAATCAAAACAGCGCATGATGTCCCCTTTTTCATCGTCCCGGTCGAGAAGATAGACCTTCCCGTTACCGATCACCGGTCCGCCAAAGCCTTTTCCGATATTCGCAGTCCAGAGGATTTCAGGTCCTGTCTCAGGCCAGGAACGCAGAATGCCCGTTTCAGGCGAGGCGCCGTTCCTTAGAGGCCCCAGAAATTGCGGCCAATCCTGGGCACATACATTGCCGGCAAAAATCGCCAGAAGAAGGGTAATGCTAATAATCATTTTTTTACTCATATGTCTAAATTTTCGTGTTAATGCTTAAAATCCAGTGAAACAAAAGTACTACCAACCAGACTTGAACCGGTTAAATGCCATTTGTTTGGAGTTTATCTCCCATGTTCACATTAATTCATTTAAATATATATAAAATGCCTTACAAATATTTGCCAAAGAACTCGTTGAGTTTATTCATCGCCAGCTTTACATATTCAGGAACATAATAGGTTTGAATGTGCGTGGCACCTGGAATCAGAAATAATTCCTTCTCTTTTGTTCCTGTGGCGTTATTGAAACAAGCATCAGTCATGTAATATGTGTCGGCTTTACTTCCTGCCATCATCAACAGGGGCTGGTTGATCAGGTTCATGTTTGTGGAAGCATCAAATGCCATCAGATCGAGAAGGCTGCTCATGGTATAGCGAAAGGTCGAATTTGGGTGTTTGTGGGTGTTTCCGTAGTAAATATACCCTTCGCGATATAGGTCATACGGGATTTTGGCCAATTCATCTTCTTGTGTGGGCATCGGACTATCGGCAGCATAAAGCACTTTACCCCCTGCGACTTCCTGTGCCCGTGCATCGGAAGCCTGTTTTAACCGTTCCTGAATGGTAGAGATTCCGGAATTCATGAATCCATTTCGCCTGACCACCCCGGAATTGAACATGCTCAGGGTCGCCACTGCCTTAAAGCGTTTGTCGGTTTGTGCGGTAGCCAGGGAATATCCTCCCCCACCACAAATACCCAATATTCCTAAACGGTCGGCATCAACCCCTGCATATTGTGCAATAAAATCGGCCATCCCTCGAATATCCTCAATTCGAAAGGCCGGCTTATCTACATTGCGCGGCAAACCACCGCTAGCTCCCTGGTACGAAGCATCGGCTGCCATGGTGATGTAACCCGATTCTGCCAGAAGCTGAGCATATAAACCGGCCACCTGTTCTTTAACCCCGCCGTTGGGATGAGCCACCACCACCACCGGATATTCCTTAGACGGATCGTAGCTGGCAGGTGTATAAATATTTGCAGCTATATCAATACCGTTCAGTTTATAGATTACCGGATGAATATTCACCCTGCCGGGCACATTTTCTGTAATGGCATCCTGGTAAACTAATCCAAATTGATTGGTGCGACTGTTTTGAGCCGAAGCAAAAATGGTAGCCGTTATGTACATAATTATCAAAATATTTGCTTTTATTTTTATGTTCATAACCTGGTAATTATGAAGTTGTTAAATATCTGTATATTGCGTCTGGGTTGCGTGATTTCATTTGCTATGTGCGGCCTGTTAAATACCATTTGGTTGTATCTTATCGCCAGCATTCACTGCTTTTTCAATCACGTCGAGTCTTGCCTTTCTGGGATCTGGTTTTGCAACTGCTTTGCCATCGGGCTGCAGATCGAGTATCTCGTTTGTTTTCGGATTGTAAAGCGGCCAGAGCGGAAGGCCGTCACCATTTGGGTTGCCAGTTTTGGCAAAATTTACCCAGTAGCTGTTCATGATCCTGGCTACCTCTTGGTCTTCGGGGTCTGCAGTTCCTCCTTGTGGTACTCTGAGATCATCGAACACGAAAGAAACATCTGTTCCGTGCCCCGGACCCAAACGCATCCTTTCTTTCATTGCAGCGGGTACATAGGAGAAAAGAAAAATGTATGCCGGATCGCCTTTGGCTACTACTGATTGAGCTGCAAAACGGGCTGGCTCAGCCCATACCTTGTCTGTGTTAAATCTTGTTTGAACCTCTGAAAAATCCTTTGTACCATCAGGGTCATAGGCTGCTTTTGCCTCTTCTTTCAGTTCGCCGAACATTGAAAACAGTTCTTCCTTTGAAGTACTTGAGTTAACAAATGGACCGCCTATCTCGGCACTGTTACAGCCTATTATGAGCGGGACTTTTGCATGTCTGCCTGCATTATATGCATCAGTAGAATTTTCAACAACAAGTTTACCGTCCAGAATCGGGCCTGAATAGGTACGGGGTCCTCCCCAGCCATCAGTTTCCTGACCACCGTCTACAATCTCTTCAACTTTCATTGCACGAAGTTTTGCAAGAGCAGCTGCATCTGTTCCCTCGATCCCATGTTTACGCGCAAAGTTAATTCCTATCATTTCTGCTGAAACAGGGTAGTATTGAGATACATTTTCCTTACTTATCGGCCTGCCGGTCAGAACACCATCCCTGCCTCCGCTGGAATGGCCGATTGCTTTATGGAACAGTCCGTGTGCTGATGGTATGGTCATAAGGGAATGTATGGAAACTCCTCCTGCAGAGAAACCAAAAATTGTAACATTCTTCGGATCGCCTCCGAATTCTGCAATATTCTGCTTAACCCACGTAAGGGCTGCAATCTGATCCATGAATGCATAGCTGCCTTTTGGTTCTTCGGGATGTTCTGCAGACAATGCCGGAAAGGCAAAATGTCCCAGGCGGCCAAGGCGGTAATTAATGCTGACAAGGATGACACCTTTTGTAGCAAAGCCATTTCCGTTTGTGTTGCCTGAACCCCCTACAAATGCTCCTCCGTGTATCCAAACCATGACCGGCAGCTTTGCTCCCGGCCTGGCGCCTGCAGGCCTCCAAACATTCAGATAAAGGCAATCTTCAGAGGATCCCGCCTGGATTGATCCGGGAGCTGCACCCCATCCCGCCTGGGCGCATGTAGCGCCAAATTCTTTTGCATCGCGAACTCCCTCCCATGGAGTTACAGGTTGGGGAGGTCTCCAGCGAAATTCACCCACGGGAGGGGCGGCAAACGGAATGCCCCTGAAAACGTCCACATCTCCTTCTTGTACACCACGAATCAAGCCTGAGATGGTTCGGACGATAAGCTTATCCTGTGGAACATTGGTTGCCGGTTTCTGAGCTCTGCACGAGCAGCATATTATGATCGCTAAACTTATTAATGCTGTTTTTACCATGATAATTATTTAGATGTTAATAAATTACAGATTAAGAAGGTTTTATTTCCAGATTAATCCAGTTCTTTTTCTTTTAGCCATTCCGACATCAGATCGGCTATTTCAATATTGTTGAGATCGGAAAACGGGAAGTGCGTATTGCCCTTTATTCCGATTTCTGGCAGATGAACCACTGTAACATCGCCGCCATGACGGTTTACAGCATCCCTCCACAGCCTGGCCATTTCAAGCCGGGCTCGCCATCCGTCCTGCCCCGGATTATCCATCGGTGATTCTGGAATAAAATCACCATAATAAATAATGATAGGTATTCTGGTCAGTTTCATGAAATCATGTAAGGGCACCGCGGAAGCAGAAAGTATTCCATCGACCATAGGGATAGGCTCCGGTACTTCTCCATCAGGGAACACGAATCCGCTTCCGGGCTCATATGAAACAATACCTTTTATGTTCTGATTTTTTATTGCTGTAAGCCAACCCATGCCTCCCGAGTGAGAATGGGATACAAGGATCCCCGGACCGATTTTTGTGAATAATGCCGAAACAGCATCAACATTGATGTTTATGTTTATCGGCCCTATATTGGGCACCATCTGCCTGAAATACTGATTCAAGGTTTCAGGATCCCGGGCAAACTGAACGTCTTCAAAATATTCGGGCCAGATGCCTACACGAAAAGTGCCAAACCACCCCTGTTCATCAGGTGTGGGATCAATGCTTGCAGGAGCTGTGCTTCGGCTGGCGTTACCCCTTCTTGGCTGGTCGATCAGATATACCGGAAATCTCCTGCGCAGAAAGATGTTTTGAAATCCTTCCCTTCCGTCGGGTGTGGTCTCCCAGGTTTTGGAAAACTGACCGATCCCATGCCACATCACCAGCGGATACCGCCGCGCTTTCACCGGAATCTGATAAAAAACGTAGGTATGGTCGCCATGGAAGCTCTGCCCTTCAGATGTTTGGTTATAAGGGTTGAAGGTTCCCGGCTGTGTGATGACACTGCCGCCAACGGCAAAACTGCCCTGCTCCCTGATTTTGAGAAATGTTTGTTTCTGCGAACCTTGTGCTGTTCCGGGAAGAAAAAATGGAAACAGGATCAGCACTATAAAAAGATAGCTGGCAGCAGAGAAGCGCCTCCCATCCTGCCACTTGTGAAAGGGAAACGGCGAATGAAATTCCCTTAAATGCCTTGCCGGAACAGGATTACACACTGACTCTGGTGAGGGCAGATTTAATTCCGGCCGGTATTCTTCAGTTAATAAACATAATGAGGACACGTATTTCTCCATTTGAGGCAATTTTATTACAGGTCACCAAAGACCTGAAAGTATTCACATATTGATCACTTTACAAATCTACGATACCCGGAGCGATAAGTTTGTATACCAATTACTGATTCTTGTACCGAACTTACGGTTAAAGCGTTTCTGATTCAGGACGATACTTAATAATCCATAACTTTGTCTCCGGAACTTCAAATTAAAACTATGGATGACATGATCAGATTGGAGAACATATCCCAGTTCAATGAGTTAAGGGGGATCGAAACCCTGCATCCTCTGGTGAGTGTTTTCGAGTTTTCAAAAATGAAACTCATTCCGGAATCCAGGGCCATCTATGGCTTTTATTGTGTTTTTCTGAAGGAAGCCGTTTGCGGAGATCTGAAATATGGATGTAATTATTACGATTACCAGGAAGGTACCCTTGTTTTCATCGCCCCGGGCCAAGTAGTGGGTATTGGCAACAAACCCGGAAGTCCCAGACCGAAAGGGTGGGGCCTTCTTTTTCATCCAGACATCATTAGGGGTACCACGTTGGGAAAGAATATCAAACAATACAGCTTTTTTTCCTATGAGGCCAATGAAGCCCTGCATCTGTCGGAAAAGGAGCGGTCCACGATTGTGTATTGTCTGACTAAAATCGACCATGAACTGCAGCAGTCGATTGACAGGCACAGTAAAACGCTGATAGCAAACAATATCGAGTTGCTCCTCAACTACTGTCTGCGTTATTACGATCGCCAATTCATTACCCGCAGCATGGTCAACAAGGATATCCTGGTCAGGTTTGAAAGGTTGCTGGACGATTATTTCCAATCGGAAGCCCCCCATCTCCTGGGACTGCCGACCGTAAAATATTTCGCCAATGAATTGCACTTGTCGGCCAATTATTTTGGAGACCTCATCAAGAAAGAAACGGGGATGCCGGCACAGGACCATATCAGACTTAAACTGATCAACCTGGCCAGGCAACTAATTTTTGACCGGACCAAAACTGTCAGCGAAATTGCCTATCAACTAGGATTCAAACATTCCCAGCATTTCAGCCGGATGTTTAAGGCCGCAACAGGCTATACTCCCATTGAATTCAGAACGATGAATTAAAGTCCTGCTTCCTGAGATTTTATTTACCGGCGGGGTTTTTACCTGCAGGGATGAATGCCCTATTCGTTTACCAGCCATTCCGTGCCGGTCGGGATGTGGCCAGAATACCCTGGATTACAGGCACTTTGTTAATAATTTGAGCATCATGCGGAGGATAGGGGTGGTCAGGTATGAAGGTCATAGGTGCGCTTGTGTTTTGGATTACCACGATTTGTGTTAACTTCATGGCCTTACCCAATACCCTGGAAATGGAATTGATTCTGATGATAGTCATTGCGATTCTTTTAATGGCATTTTTGGTGCTGACCACTATCCTTCTTCTGCGGAAGAAAACGGAGGGTTCATCCCTCGCCGAACGAATCAGCGGTGTGGAAACCGCTATGGCCCAACTGGACACTACCCTCTCCCTGCTGCAAGCCTCCCTTGCCCGCCTGGAGAGCGGGTCGCGCGAGGAGTTCCGCATCAGTAGGGAGGAGAACGCCTCCATAGCCCGTGAGAACCGCCTCGAACAAGGCAAAATACTCGGTGATATCAGGAAGGAACTCCTGGAATCCCTTGACAGGCTGACCACCCAAAACCAGCAAGCCTTGCAAGGAATCAACAAAACCCTTTCCGACAGGGTGGAGGCTCTGACCGACCGGATGGCCGACATCAACAAAAGCAACCGGGAGGAACAGGCGTTGAATCTTAAAGCGTTTGCAGCAGAACAGACCAAAAAGTCGGATGAGCTTAAAATCGAGCAGAAGGAGCTGACGCAGAAAACGGTGGAGCAGCTTGAAAAGATCACTGCCAAGGTGGAGGAAAAGCTGAAAACCCTGGCGGAACAGTCGGTGAATGACAACAACCTGATGCGGGAAGCCATGGCTTTGGCCATCAAAGGTTTTGGCGAGACCCTGGAAAAGAGCATCAGCGCCTTCAATGAGTTGCAGAAGGAGAAATTCGGACAGTTGGATGTACGTCAGAATGAGCTGGTGAAAAATACGGAGACCAAGCTGGAGAGCATCAGGATCACCGTGGAGGAGAAACTGGAGAAGACGCTGAGCGAGCGGCTGGGCCAGAGCTTCGAGACCGTGGGCAAGCAGTTGATTGAAGTGCAAAAGGGGCTTGGCGAAATGCAGACCATCGCCACCGATGTGGGAGGACTCAAGAAAGTGCTTAGTAACGTGAAACTTCGCGGGGGTGTCGGTGAGGTGCAGCTTGCCATGCTGCTGGAGCAGATCCTGGCTCCCGGACAGTACGATGCCAACGTGCGCACAAAAGCAGGTAGCGCCGATCCGGTGGAATTTGCTATCAAGCTGCCCGGCCGCAGTGAAGATGAAAACGACTTCGTCTACCTCCCTATTGATGCCAAATTCCCGAAGGATACTTACGAACATCTGATCGAGGCATACGAAAACGCCATTCCCGGCGACATCGAAGAAGCCACTGTCGCCTTAGAGAACACCATCAAAAAGATGGCCCGTGACATCCGCGACAAATACCTCGATCCTCCCAACACCACCGACTTTGCCATCCTGTTCCTTCCCTTCGAGAGCATCTACGCCGAGGTGATCCGCCGTTCCCCGCTGGTCGACCAGTTGCGCGACGAGTTCAGGATCACCGTAGCCGGCCCCACCACTCTGATGGCACTGCTCAACAGCCTCCAGATGGGCTTCCGCACTCTGGCCCTCCAGAAACGCAGTAGCGAAGTGTGGCGGGTTCTCTCCTCCGTAAAAACGGAATTCGAGAAATTCGGGGGAATGCTGACCAAAGCCCAGAACAATATCCAGACCGGCCTCGGACAACTCGACAACGTGGTGGGCGTCCGTACCCGGGCCATCCAGAGGCATCTCCGTAAGGTCGAGGCCCTGCCCGCCGCCGAAGCCCGCAAAATCCTCCCCGACCTGGCCGATCTCCCCGATGAAGGGGTGGATGACGAGGAGGAATCCTGAGATCGTTAAGGGTAATGGAATAGATCAAGACCCCTCGGGCGATGAGCCTTTGGTGGATTATTTGGTTTTACATGAAAAAGTAATTGCTCCCGGTCGGGTTTCAGGATAATGGGAAATATGGTTTACCTTTGCACGTCAAAATCGGGGAGATTCTTTCCCTGACGGACAGGTAAAACATAAAGCAAACGGCAAATGAGTTTACAATGCGGCATCATCGGACTGGCGAATACGGGTAAAACCACCCTTTTTAACTGCATGTCGAACGTGAAGGCAGAGACCTCGCGCTTTGCCTTTACCTCCAACAAGTCGAATCTCGGAATGATCAGGGTTCCTGATCCGCGCCTTGCTGAACTGGAGAAATTCCAGGTCACCGAAAAGCTGGTTCCGGCGGTTGTAGAGATCGTCGACATTCCCGGACTGGCCAAAGGGTCGAGTGAAGGGGAGGGGATGGGCAACAGCTTCCTGGCCGACATCCGCGATACCGACGCCCTGATCCACGTGCTCCGCTGCTTCGACGACGATAATCTGATACACATCGACGGAAGCGTCGATCCCCTCAGGGATCTGGAGACCCTTGACTTCGAACTGCAGGTGAGGGACATCACATCCGTGGAGAAAAAAATCCAGCGTACCGAAAAGCTGGTCAAGGCCGGCGTCAAGGATGCCAAAGCGACCATGGAAGCCCTTCAGAAGGTGAAACAGCATCTGGAATCTTTCAATAATGTGAGGGACCTCGACCTTGATGAGAACGAGAAGAGGCATATACAGGACCTTATGTTGCTCACAGCCAAACCGGTCCTTTATGTGCTGAACGTTGACGATGCTTCAGCAGTGACCGGAAATGCCTATACAGAGAAGGTGATGGAGTTCCTTAAGGGGCAACATGCCGAAGGACTTATCATTGCTGCCAAGCTGGAGTCGGAAATTGCCGACCTCGACAGCGAGGAAGACCGGCACGAGTTTCTCAGCGATGCTGGACTGAAGGAACCAGGTGTCGACCGGCTGGTCCGCTCAGCCTATTCCCTGTTGAACCTCTGTTCATTTTTCACGGTGGGTCCTAAGGAGATCAAAGCGTGGACCATCCGCAAAGGAATGACGGCGCCCCAGGCTGCCGGCGTCATCCACAGCGACCTGGAACGCGGATTCATCAGGGCTGAAGTGATGAAATACCACGATTTTATCACTCTGGGATCGGAACAGGCCTGCAAGGAAAAAGGTAAATTCTTCGTTGAAGGGAAAACCTATGTCGTGGAGGACGGCGACATCCTCCATATCCGCTTCAACGTATAATTGAAACTCCCCGCGGCAGAGCCAACGAGGCAACGAATCCCGGAAAATCGGGATGAATTTGACGGGATTCAGCACAGGATCATCCATAAGCTGAGACCAGCCATTAATGCTTACCTAGCACTGAAAACGGATGTAGTCAATGCGCTCACCGGAATTCAGGCAACATCGCCGGAATCGTGATCACACGAAATGGTTTCCGGAATCACATGTCAACGCCCTGATTTTTCCCTGGAGGAGCTGTCATGGGCGTAGGGTTCCAACTGCCGCAATTCGTCTAGGGAAGAGGCTAAACTGATGCACCTGCTGCTTTAAATGATAATCATAAGGAAAAATGAAACGACTCTCAGACAATCATATCATCCTGATTTGTATTTTTATGCCATGGTTAAGCGGGTACTCCTTTCTGTATGGTTCCTGGGATTGTTGCTAGCTCTTCCCGTGATCTTTCAGTTGCCCGAATTTTTCGCCAAATACAAGATCAGGCAGGTCCTTCAGGAGACCACCGCACAACCGGAAGATTACCGCATTTACTTCAGGGACCTGAACAATGATGGTAAGAGACAAAAGGTCTATTCCTTCAGAAACCAGGCCGGTCAATTGGCCTTTCAGTATTTTGGCGACGAAGGCGGTCTTATCAACCAGATCAACTTCAGCCGCAAGTATTCCCCCAATGTTCCCTGGGTCTATTTCGGAGATGCCAACAACAACGGCATGCTTGAGATTTACGGATTTTCACTCGGACGCGACAGTTTGTTTCTCAACTGGGCGGAACCCTATGGCCCCGATGCCGGTCCCGACAGGACGGAGTCCCTTTTTATCACCAGGATAGGGGTTTTTGACGTCAACAAGTTAGATTTCACGGTGACCCGGTTTAACGTGCTGGATCTGGATCTGGACGGGCAGAGAGAGATCCTCTTTTCCCTGGTGACCGGCTATTCGGAATACCCGAGGATGTTGGTGAAAATCAATCCGGAAACCCTTGAAATAACAACATCCGATGACCTGGGCATCAATCCCTATATCCCGGTTTATCATGACCTTGACAAGGACATGAAATTAGAGATCATTGTCGGGAGCAATGCCTATCAAAACCTGGAGGATTCCCCTGGGGACGGGATCATTTACAGCCGTCCCTATCTGCTGGCTTATGATTCGGACCTGAAACCGATCTGGCCGCCCCTTCCCTTTTCGCCCGGAATAGACAACACCCTGCATGTTTTGTTTAATCCTTCCGACATGAGGGAAATCGTGGTTTTCCAGTTTAACCGAAGCCTTCCAACCGACCGGATGATCGGAATTTTCAGGGTGGATTACAACGGTAACGTGAAGGATTCGACATTTCTGCCTGAGTATGGGAAAAGATTTAAATTCCAGGTTTTTGACGGGGGGGATTTCTTCTGGCTTTATACCGGTGATAAAATGGTCATGATCAATCCGTATCTGAAAGTAATCGGAGAAAAGGATATTGATGTTTCCGCCAAGATGTACCGGAGCCGCGATTTTGAAGAAGGATTCCCCCATATCGCTACCAGTGATTTACAGTCATTAAAAGTCTGCATTTATACCGATTATTTTAACCATAAGGTTGAAAAGGTCTTTAAGGACGAAAAAATTAGGAATATTATCATGGAGGTGGCGATGGGGCCGGAATATTTTATGATCCAGACTGACAGCAACGAATATACCTACCGCTTTGGGAAAAACCGGCTCTATTATCTGAAATTTCCGGCATTTCTGGCTATTTACCTGCTTTCCGTTTTGTTCGTCTGGCTGATTATGCGCATACGTGAAAAACAGCTTACAGAGTGGTATGACCTTCAAAATCAGGTCCGCGATCTGGAAATCAAGTCGATACGCATGCAAATGGATCCCCATTTCATGTTCAATGCTTTTAATTCCATGGCCTTGCTTTTGAAGAACGGGGAGCGGGACGAAGCTTTTAACGCATTTATGAAATTCACCCGGATGGTGCGGTTGAATTTTGACTTTTCCGATCAGATCACCCGGCCGTTATCAGAAGAACTTGAAATTGTCAGGCAATATCTCGACTTGAATAAACTCAGGTTCAAAGACAATCTGGAATTCAGCGTCCATGTCGCCGGGGATGTTCCGATGAGTGTGCCTGTCCCCAAAATGATGCTGCAAATCCATGTGGAGAATGCGTTGAAACATGGTCTGGCGCGGCTGGAAACAACAGGGAAACTGGATCTGTCCATAGTGAAAAGTGGAAACGAAATCAGGGTATCCATCGAAGACAACGGCATTGGCAGGCAAAAGGCGGCACAGTTGAATACCGGGTCCACCCGGCAGGGACTGAAGATGTTACAGGCCATGTATGACCGTTTGAACCAGCAGGGAAAACCTAAGATCTTTCAGGAGATCGAAGATTTGCTGGATGAAAATCAAAAGCCAGCCGGAACCCGTGTGAATATCCGTATCCCTTTCACAGGGAAAGATCCGGCGGTAGCCAGAGCCTGAAAAATCACTATCTTTGGTCGAAACTGAACGAGATGCGACCAGAATTTACCTGCATGATCGTGGACGATGAACCGGATGCAGTTGAATTGCTTACAACCCTGATCCGGGAGAATTGTCCCCTGATAAAAATTGCGGCTACTGCCAACGGCTCGGATGAGGCGATAAAAAAGTACCATAAGAATCATCCCGATCTGCTTTTCATGGATATTGAAGTGGACCGGATGAACGGCTTTGACATCATAAACGAAATTTGCAGGGGAAAATCATCCCCTCAGATCATTTTCGTCACGGGATACAACAAATATGCGGTGGAGGCCTTTAAAACCAATGCGCTGGGGTATTTGCTGAAACCTGTGGACAAGGAGGATCTTATCAAAGCGGTCGAACGGTTTACTTCCGGCAGGGAAGCTGAACTTCAGCAGGCGAAATTATGGCAGTTTATCCGCGATTATTCAGGAAAGATCCGCTTTAACACAACCACTGGATTTAATCTGGTGCATCCCGGAGATATCCTCTATTGCATAGCTGACCATAACTATACCAAGGTATTTACCTCTCCTGAAAGATTCCTATTGGTTTCGGTGAACCTGGCTGCCGTGGAGGAAAAATTGCCCTCCGGCGGCTTTCAGCGTATCAGCCGCTCTATTCTCATCAATACCAACTTTCTGTCGTCGGTCCATCGCCGGAATAAATCCTGTACCCTGAACTGGAATGGGAGGGAAATCGTGTTGCTGGCCAGCAGCGAAATGCTGAAAAAGCTTTGAAAAGAGAATAAAGGCTAAATGCATGCGTTCTCGAATCTGTTTCATTTGTTAAAACTATAGCTTCGTACCCGGAGACCGACCTTTTGTACATTACATCGTTCAGGATTTCCATATTGATAATAATGGTCGTAATTTTACCTGTGAATAGCGATCAGGATATCCGGGGAGCTGATTAACGGGTAACCGTTAAGGCGACCCCGGCCCCCATATCTCAGATACCCGAAGTTACGCACCTCTTTCAGATGTTAACCCCTGAACACACAATTTTTGTGTTTACATGCCAATGGTCTGGCCTTTGCTGTCGCTCTCTATTTCCACCTTGCGCCCCAGTTTTTTTACGCTCCTGCCCTTGGTGAACCGGTAGGAGTAAGAGAACTGGATGAAATTGGCGGCATCGAACCGGGTGATGTTGGTCGAACCAAAGGCGGGGGTTTTGGTTTCTATCCTGTTCAGGTCAATCTCCCCGGAAAAAGGAAGGAGCCAGAAGATCCCGAACGTGTGGTTCTTCAGCTGTTTCTGCCCGCCAAAGCCATACAGGGGAAGGCTGTAGGTTTTACTTTGTGCGTTCATGCTCACTCCGTTATAACTCAGGTAGGCAAATGCTGTCAGTGTCTTTTTCTTGTCGAGTTGTTTAAAAGCGGTGCCGGTAATGCTGGATGAATAGTAATCCGTTGCAGGTATCACGACAGATGAACCCTTGTATTCATTGAAATGTCCCTTGTAGAGCCGAGCGCTGAAGTTAAAGAACCAGAGCATGGCATTGACGCCTCCGCCGGTCTCATATCCGTCGATCAGGTTATAGGGTTTTGTGAGGGTGGTCCAAGTATTGGTGACCGCGGACTTCGTCACTTCGATCTGCCTGCCAACCCTGTCGGCATAAAACTCATGGTACAAATACGGCGAGAAGTAGTTGCTGCCGAAATTCCAGGTGTAGGTCATCTGCAGGCGATCACGGTAGTCGGGTTTCAGGTCCGGATTTCCCTGGGTGACGTCATAATTCTCACCGATCTTGAAATAAGGGTTCATGTCGTAAATCCCCGGCCGGTTGATCCTGCGGTTATAGGTGAATTTCAGGTTGTGGGACGATGAAAATTTATATTGCAGGTTGAGGGAGGGGAGATAGCAGCTATATTTGGGATTGGTGACCGAATCGGCCTTGATTTGGCTGTTTTCAATCCGCAGGACAGCCTGGAAACCTATCTTTTTCAGATTCAGGGTAATTCCGCCGTATACCGAATGACGCATCTCGTTATATTCAAACAGATTGCCCGATTGCTGGCTGTTGGTGGTGAAATCATATCCCAGATTCTGGTAATAGAGCTGGTATCCTGTTTCGATTTTGGCATTCATCCCAACCGGATGGGCATAGTTGAATTTTCCGGAGACGTAATACCTGTCGTTCAGGTCATCTTCGTAACGGCTGTATTTGTTAATAACGGAATTGTCGTTTCCCGAAAACCAGGTGTTGGCGAAATCATTATCCTGCCGGGAATTGAAACGGTAGAGGTTGGTTTCGGCGGTGAACTCTTGCAGGGGTTTTTGAAACTTCCGCTGGTAAAACAGGGAAATAGAACTCTCTCCGCTGCGAAGGCGATAATCGATCACCGATTCCAGGGAATTCCGGGGATTGCCGTTCCTGAACAGCCGGGATTGGTTGACCATGTCGATCTCCTGCCTGATGGGTTGCAGGTTGAGGTTGAGGCTCAGGTTGTTCTTGTCGTTGAGGTAATAATCGAAACCGCCGTTTACTGACGCCATGGAGACGTCGATTGCGCCTTTTCCCGAGGTGTTGTTCAGGGAGTCAATCTTGGCGAAACGGCTATCAACCTGGGTGCCGATGTTGAGCTTCTGGCGGACCGCTAAGCCGGTCACATAAAAGGTGATCTTTCCGAGGCCGTAGTCGAGGCTTCCGGTCAGGGCGTCGGTGGGTTTGTTGAAAGGCTTGGTACTCAGACTGGTGTTGCCGCTTAACCCAAACCGCGCTTCTTTCTTCAGGATGATATTGATCACCCCGTCGATATTCCCCTCATATTTCCCCGAAGGATTGCTGATAATTTCGACGCTTTCGATGTCGGTAGGCAGAAGTTTGGCCAGGAATTCGCGGGTCCGCTGCCTCCCGTCTACCTGGATGATAAAATTGCTGCTCCCGTTCAGGGTGATGTTGTTCTGGAAATCGACGTTTATTTGGGGAATCCGTTTCAGCAATTCGTATCCGGTGGTGACTGTCTTAGCGATGGCTTCCGGAACGGAATAGACCGTGCGGTCAACCATCTCCTTTCCTTTCAGCCGTTCGGCCACCACTTCCACTTCGCCGACTTCCGTGGTGGTCCCCCTCAGGAAGAGAGTGTCCATGACAATGTCAGGAGCACCCGTCACCACGGAAACCGCTTTTTCTTCGGGGTGGTAACCCACAAAGCTGACCCTGATGAGATAATCACCAGGTTTCACATTGTCGATCAGGAAACTCCCGTCCGACAGGGTAATGGTCCCCCTGACCAGTCCCGAATCAGGAAGTTGAACAAGTCCGACCGACGCAAACTGAACAGGGGAGTTATCTTTTTCAAGGCGGACGAATCCTTTAATATTCTGGGAACGGGCTGACAGCGAGGAAATAGTCAGCAAAAGGAGGAGAAGATTCTTCATGTGGATAATTTGTTTGTTTTCGCCAGCCTTGCACGACCGGGCATACAAAGGTTACTTACCCCGGCTGGTGTAATTGATCATGGCTGTCTGATGATTCCGGGGAACTACAGGGCTTTCACCCTGGTCTCGCTGTTGATGGTCATGGGGATCTGCATGCTCACCCCGGGAGCGCTGACGCCCAGGTTCCCCGAAATACTTGTTTTTCCCGTGCTTTCTGCCGTGAATCCCGTATGCTTGTCGACGACCAGGGAAATTTTGCTCATCCCCTTCAGGTCATCATAGGTAACCGTGGCCCCTCCGGAATTGATCGGAGTAGCGTTGGCGGCGGCTTTGATGTCTGACTGGGCAGTGACGGAGACCGCATTTTCCTTTACGTTCTCCAGTTTGTAAATGGTAACAATGTCAAGCTTCATTCCCCCCGAATCCATTGCCTGGAGGATCTGCCAGTTTTCACCTGTGGAAACCTCCTTCCCGGGAAGGTTCCAGGTGATGGCTTCAATCATGTTTTTCAGACCGTTCGCACTCACCATGTTGACAACCTGCTTTTTGATAGCATCGCCCGTAACTCCTGTTACCGTAATCGAAGCAGTATCTTTCAAGATGATGTCGGACAACATTTTGGCGTTGACAATGTCGAGGACATGACCTGCATGGTCGATCTTTACATACAGGGCATTTTGGGTCAGGCGGTTCATGAAACAAGAGAGAACATCTGAAGTCTCTTTCGAGGTGACGTCCCCTTCTCTCACGGAACTGATGACGGTCGTTATTCCCATGGCATTGGTCCTGGTATCGATGGTGTCGAACCGGACTTCGAAGACCAGGAAATCAGGGGTGGAATCCATCTTCTTGAAAGAACACACATATACGCTGTTAGATTCCACATTCTGGGTCATCCCCTGGACGGTCTGGCTGGTGGTCTGTTCTGACGACAGCTTAAAACGGTACACCTTGTTGGTCTCCGGGTTAAGGCTGAGCCTGGCGCTGCTTTGGGCCATGCCGGTAAGCCAGAGAACGGAAAAAACACTGATTAACAAGATCTTTTTCATCATGAATATCTCTTTAATTCCTGAAATTAGTAAACAAAGGTACGATACAATTACAATTTCCCGATAAAATATGTCGCGTTATACGCCGGTCAGTACGTGCAGAAATCGTAACTTTCGACCCTAACCGGCCGGTACGGGGATTCTGAAGCCTCTGATCAGACTTGTCCGGTCCGGGGAGCTATTCTTTATCTGAAAACACGTTTATATGCAATCAAGAGAAAGATTTTGTTCGACCATCAATCACAGACAGCCTGACCGGGTTGTCATTGATTTTGGCTCGACTTCCGTTACCGGAATCCATGTACTTCCGGTAGAAAAACTGCGGAAATATTACGGATTGGAATCCCGGCCTGTCAGAGTGATTGAACCCTATCAGATGCTGGGGCTCATTGAGGATGACCTGATCGCGGCGATGGGTATAGATATTGTCGGGGCCTGGGGTATGAACAATATGTTTGGGATCTACAACCATGGGCCGATGAAGGAACTCACGACCTTTTGGGGGCAAACCGTTCTGGTACCCGATGGTTTCAATGTTACTGACGATGAAAACGGCGATTGGCTGGCATACCCCGGGGGTGATGTTACGGCACCTCCGTCATCCAGGATGCCGCGGGCAGGTTATTTCTTTGATGCAATCATTAGGCAGGAACCCTTTGATGAAGAGACCCCGGATGTCAGGCACAATCTGGAAGAATTTGTGCCAATTCCGGAAAAGGAGCTCTCATTTTGGAAAGAATCGGCCCGGAATGCCCGGGCAACGGGAAAAGCTGTCATCGCTGGATTGGGCGGCACCGCCCTGGGAGATATCGCCCTGGTACCGGCGGTACAACTGAAACATCCAAAAGGTATCCGCGATATTGCCGAATGGTACATAAGCACCCTGATTCGCCCCGATTATGTTAAAGCGATCTTTGAAAGACAAACGGAAATCGCTCTCGGGAATTTACGCAGAATCAATGAAGTGGCCGGGGATGACCTGGATGCTGTTTATGTTTGCGGAACCGATTTTGGAACCCAGGGATCGACTTTTTGTTCGCCTGAGCAATTTGACGATTTGTGGTTGCCTTACTACAGGAGAATCAACGACTGGATTCATTCCAATACCGGCTGGAAGACCTTTAAACACTCCTGCGGGGCGGTGGAATCGCTGATGTCTCGATTCATTGATGCCGGTTTCGACATCATCAATCCGGTTCAGTTATCGGCCGCAGGAATGGATCCTGTTTATCTGAAAAGGGAGTATGGGAAGGATTTGGTTTTCTGGGGCGGGGGCATTGACACGCAAAGAACCCTCCCATACGGAAAACCGGAGCAAGTCAGGGAAGAAGTATTGCGGCAATGCGACATCCTGGGCAAGGATGGCGGCTTCGTCTTCAGTACGGTGCATAATATTCAGGCCAATGTGCCTCTGGAAAACATTGTGGCGATGATTGAGGCAGTCAGGGAATTGGCCTGACCTTAACAGTTGTTCCATGGTACCCGGCAGGCCTTATTTTATACCCTGCACGGTGATTGAAAAAGGGGCGTCTGTGTTGCGGTGACCGGGCTGATCACTCCCGCCAGGATTGTGCCTTTGTGATAGCGACAGCTTTCCCAAAGATTGGTATATTTGGAGTTTCGAACAAAAAATCCTTGAAATGGAGAGGTTTTTCCGTATATCCCGCGCAGCGATCCGGTTGATGGTCATCTGCGCCTTCCTTTTTGGTCCGGTACCGGTGACTGCCCGGATCACCCTCCCCCAGCTGATCAGTGACGGCATGGTGTTGCAGCGCGATGTGCCCTTAAAAATCAACGGTTGGGCATCACCCGGGGAAAAAGTGACCCTTACCTTTAAAAACAAAAAATACCGGGCTACCGCAGGCAGGGACAGTACCTGGCTGATTAACCTGCCTGCCCAGACTGCCGGAGGCCCCTGGGAAATGACTTTTAAAGGGGAGAATACCCTGAAAGTCACTAATATTCTCTTTGGTGACGTATGGATCTGTGCCGGTCAGTCGAATATGGTGCTTCCCATGGAGCGGGTGAAAGAAAAGTATGGCCGGGAAATCGCGGGTGCCAGTTTTCCCGCGGTTCGCCACTTCTTCATTCCCACGGTGACCAATCTCCGGGGCCCTCAGAAAGATCTTCCTCCGGGTAGTTGGAAGGAAGCCAACCCTCGGGATGTGCTTGGGTTTTCGGCCGTCGCGTATTTCTTCGGAAAAGCCGTCCACGAAAAATATGGTGTCCCAGTCGGGCTTGTCAATGCCAGCGTGGGGGGAACACCCATCGAGGCGTGGATCAGCGAAGCGGGATTCCGGGAGTTCCCCGGCATCCTGAAAACCATAGAAACAAATAAGGTTCCACGCAGCCCAAGGTCCGGGGCTTTTAATCCCCCTCCCAGGAATCCCGCAGCTCCGGCGGCCGACCGCGGCCAGCGCGAAGCGTGGCAATCGCCCGATTATATTCCGGTGGGATGGAAACCCTTCACCATCCCCGGTTTCTGGGAGGATCAGGGCATCCGCAACCTCGACGGTGTGGTGTGGTTCCGCAGGGAAATCGATATTCCCGTTTCTATGGCAGGTCTTCCCGCACGCCTCTTCATGGGCAGGATTGTCGACTCCGACTTTCTGTATGTGAATGGCCGGCAGGTAGGTAACATCACCTACCAGTATCCTCCCCGCCGTTATACGGTGCCCGAAGGGCTTCTCAAGGCGGGGAAGAACCTGATTGTCGTACGGGTCACCAACGACTCGGGGAAGGGGGGATTTGTGCCTGACAAACCCTATTTTCTGGAGGCCGGCGGTCACACCGTTGACCTGCGCGGTGAGTGGCACTATAAGGTAGGCGAGGTCTTCACCCCCAGGCCGAGGATACCCCAGTTCAGCGCCCAGAACCAACCCGCGGCCCTCTTCAATGCCATGGTGGCCCCCGTGACGGGCTATGCCGCCAAAGGATTTCTCTGGTACCAGGGGGAAACCAACGCCGGCAACGCCGAAGCATACCGCGAATACCTGCCCGCCTTGATACGCGACTGGCGCAACCAGTGGAATCAGGGAGACCTTCCCTTCCTTTTCGTGCAACTGGCCAACTTTATGGAGGTCGACTATCTTCCTGCCGAAAGCCAGTGGGCCGAACTCAGGGAAGCCCAGCGAAAGGCCCTCGGGGAAACCAACACTGCCATGGCGGTGACTATTGACCTGGGCGAATGGAACGACATCCATCCCCTGAATAAAAAGGAGGTGGGGGAACGCCTCGCCCTGGGAGCTTTCAGGCTGGCTTACGGCGATACCTCGGTGGTCTGGTCGGGACCTCTCTATCAATCCCATACCGTCAGCGGCGACTCGATGCTCCTGGTCTTTGACCATGTGGGGAGCGGATTGGTTTCCCGGGACGGGGAGCCCCTGGCCCGCTTTGAGGTAGCCGGGGCCGACGGAAAATACTTCCCTGCCGAAGCCCGTATCACGGGTGACCGGATTTCGTTACGCCACCATGCGGTGGCCCGTCCCGAAAGGGCCAGGTATGCCTGGGCCGACAATCCCGACGGGGCCAACCTGTACAACAAAGCGGGATTGCCGGCCTCTCCCTTTCAAACCTGGGATGCCGAATTTGCCGACAGCCACCCCTGGCGCGGGAAATCCTGCGCTGTGGTCCTCACCTACGACGACGGACTGAATGTCCACCTCGACCAGGCCATCCGCCAGCTCGACGCCCACGGCATGAAAGGCACCTTTTACATCCCCGGAAATTCGGTGCCCTTCCGCAACAGAAGCTTCGAATGGAAACGGGCTGCCGCCAACGGCCACGAACTGGGCAACCATACCCTGTTTCATCCCTGCGACGCCAGTCTGCCCGGCCGTTCCTGGGTGAATCCCGAAAATGACCTGAGCCGGTACAGCGTCGCCCGCTTCATGGAGGAAATCAAAATTACAAACCTGATCCTGGAAGGCGTCGACGGAAAGAAAACACGCAGTTTTGCCTATACCTGTGGCGATACCCTGGCCGGCGGACAATCCTTTGTGGAGGAGGTGATGAATGAGTTTCCCGTGGCCCGGGGCGTCCGTGCTCAAATGGAAAATATCATGACCGTCGCTCTTCCTTATGTGGGCAGCTTTATGATCAATGGGGAAAGCGGAGAACAGCTGATCGGCCTGGTGAAAAAAGCCATGGAAAGCCACTCCCTGCTGGTCTTTCTCTTCCACGGCGTGGGAGGGGAACACGACATCGACGTCTCTGCCGAAGCTCACCGTGAATTGCTGCAATTCCTGAAAGAGAACGATGACAGGATTTGGGTGACCACCATGCTGGAGGCAGCCACCCATATCACCAAATACCGGAAACATCAGGATTCCACCCCCAAATAATAAGGGACTGAAAATTGTTATTTTTACGAACAAAAAAATAGTATGCAGGACGAACTAAACCAGAAAAAGCGTTTCGGAACGGGACCCGTGTATATCACGGCAATTTCCACCATTCTAGGAGCCATTCTTTTTCTCCGTTTGGGATATGCCGTGGGCACCCTGGGGTTAATCGGCGCGGTACTGATCATTTTGTTGGGGCACCTGGTGACCATCCCTACCGCACTGGCCATTTCCGAACTGGCGACAAACAAACGTGTCGAAGGGGGAGGCGAATATTTCATCGTCAGCCGCTCCTTCGGACTGAACATCGGAGGGACCATCGGCATCTCCCTCTATCTGAGCCAAACTATCAGTATCGCATTTTATATTATTGCCTTCACTGAATCGTTCGAGTTTCTTTTCAACCTTTTTGCCAGTCATTTTGGCTGGGAATTGCCCCGTCAGGTCATTAGCCTTCTGGTGATGGGTATCCTCACCTTTATGATCCTGAAAAGGGGCGCCAATATGGGGATTAAGGTCCTTTATCTGGTTGGCGGTATTATGGTGTTCAGCCTGCTGATGTTTTTCCTGGGAAAGCCCACCCCCAATGCCCTTGCTGAATATCCCGTCAGTAACATAGAATTCCGGAATCCCCAGCTATTTTTCGTGGTTTTCGCCATCGTCTTTCCTGCTTTCACAGGGATGACTGCCGGGGTCGGACTATCAGGGGATCTGAAAAATCCCGGCAGGTCGATACCCATCGGAACCATCGGGGGGACCCTGACAGGCATGGTGGTTTACTTTTTTATTGTCTGGAAACTGGCCTATTCCGCCTCGGTTGAAGAGCTGGTCAACGACCAGTTAATCATGGGAAAGATAGCGATTGCGGGAGCCCTGGTCATTCCCCTGGGACTGGCCTCTTCCACGTTATCATCCGCCATCGGCTCGGTACTGGTGGCGCCCCGTACCCTTCAGGCCTTAGCCGGAGACAGTTTTTTCCCCTCGGAACAGATCAACCGGTGGCTGGCTGCCGGAAAGGGGAAAGAGAATGAGCCTTACAACGCCTCCCTCGTCAGTTGTATCATCGCCTTCCTCTTCGTGGGGCTCGGAAATGTGAACGCCGTGGCTGGCATCATCTCCATGTTTTTCATGGTGACCTACGGTTCTCTCTGCCTGATCTCTTTCCTCCACCATTTCGGATCCTCCCCATCTTACCGTCCCTCCTTCAAATCCAAATGGGCCATTTCGCTGACCGGATTTGTGGCGTCGGTAGTCATCATGTTCAAAATCAGTACCCTCTATGCCATCCTGGCCATAGCGGTCATGCTCTTGATTTACCTCTATATCGACAATTACCACAAGAACAGGAAGGGGTTGGCCAATATTTTCTTTAACGCGCTTTACCAGTTAAGCCGCAATCTGCAAGTTTACATGCAGAAACGGCAGACCCGTTACAGGAGTTCCGAATGGCGCCCCAGTGCCCTGTGCATCTCCACGGAATCCTTCAAACGCGATACGGCCTTCCAGGTCCTCAACTGGATCAGCTATAAATATGGTTTTGGCACCTATATCCACAAAATTCATGGCTACTATTCCAGCGAAACCAACAAAAAAGCGCGTGAAAACCTGGAGACCCTCCGCGAACGCTTCGACTCGGCCACAAACCAGGTGTACATCGACACCCTGATCTCCCCATCCTATACCTCTGCCATCGCTCAATCGATCCAGATCCCCGGAATTTCAGGTATGGAGAACAACCTGGTTTTGCTCGAATTCTTCAAGGATGAACCCGAAGGACTGGACCAGATCATCGATAATCTGGGCCTGATTGGAGCGGGAGGATTCGATATCGGCATTATCGGCTGCTCTACCCAGCCCATCTTTTACAAAGGGGGCATCCACATCTGGATACGGAGTTACGATTACGACAATGCCAACCTGATGATTCTGCTCAGTTACATCATGCTGGGGCACCCGGCATGGAAGAAGTCAGATATCCGTATCTTCCAGATTTACCAGGAAGAACAGTTCGAGTCGCTCCAGAAAGCCCAGGATGAACTGCTTAACATCGGCAGGTTGCCCATCACCAAAAACAATATTGAATGGATCAGGGAAGAACCTCATATCCCGTTTAAAAGCCTGGTGAATGAGCGATCGAAAAATGCCGGCCTTACCTTGATAGGCTTTGGAATTGAACAGGCTAAACACCTCGGAAAGGAGCTTTTTCTGGGTTACGACGGAATAGGACAAACGTTGTTTATCAATTCCAGCCAGGTGCTGGAAATCAGCTGATTTCCGGGAACCCCGGTGTTCCCTTTCCCCGCCGGCACTACAATCTCCTCCCGGAAGCCGGAAGGTTGACGGCTTTTTGCACCAGATTATTCTCTAGGGGTGATCTTCACCAGCACCACGCCGTGGAAAGGCACTTCGGTGTCGAAACTGCCGGTGAAGGTGCCCACCATTTTCTGACGCCAGAGGTCCCTGACCGTGCATTCACCCGTGAATCCCAAGCTGGTCAGGTCTACGGTGACTTTCCGTGATGTATTTTCATTGTCCCAGTTGAACATCGCTACCGGATCGTTGGTCCGGTTCCCCAGGTAGAAGATCCCCGCTGCCGTGCTGCCATCCTCCAGCTCTTTAACCCAGATCTCCACACCGTCCTCCCTGACAACGGGAACGGCCTGTTTCCCCAGCACATCCTGGTTCACAGCAATGACCTCGTCGTTGGTGATCAGGTTCAAGGTAAAGTTGTCGAGGCGCTCCATATCGCAGCCCAGCAGGAGGGGTGCTGCCAGCAGCGACCAGAGGGAGATGTGGCTGTATTGTTCATCAGGGGTAAGCCGGGTGGGGGAGAGGTTGGCACCCCAGCCCACATATCCCAGCACCAGCATGTCGGGGTCGTTCCATGCCGAAGGCCCCGCATACGGGGAGTTTTTATCCTGGGCAAAGCCAATTGAGGAGAGGCTGTTCCACGAATCGCCGATGTCGCCGGTGGTGCGCCATAAGTCGCCGCCCACTTCAGCCCCCCAGGTGGAGACATCCTTCATCCCATACTGGCAGAGGCTGTAGACGATATCGCGGTCGATCCGGTCCAAGGCTTCCCGCATCACCAAATATGGTTTTTTGTAAGCTTCCAGGGAGTTGTCTTCCACTACCCTGCTGTATCCGCACCAGTCATATTTCACGTAGTCAATACCCCATTTGGCCCAGGTGCGGGCATCAAGCAGTTCGTACCGGTAGCTTCCCGGGTAACCGGCACAGGTGGTGGGTCCCGGCGAAGAGTAGATCCCGATTTTCAGTCCTAAACTATGAACATGATCGGCCAGCCCTTTGATGTCGGGGAATTTTTCGTTGGGGAGCAGCTCTCCTTCTTTGGTGCGCCCGCGGGCCTGCCAGCAGTCGTCGATGTTGATATAACTCCATCCGTGTTCGATCAATCCGTTGCTCACCATGGCGTCGGCGGCAGCTTTTACCTTATCCTGGTCTACCGCGCATGCCCAGTTGTTCCAGCTGTTCCATCCCATGGGCGGCGTCAGTGCCAGCTTGTGGGTGCCAATGACGATTTTCAGGCTCCGGGCAGCTTCCCCCGCTTCGTTCCTGGCTCTGATGTCGATTGTATATTCCCCTTCCTGTTTCACTTTCCCGGTGATCAATCCGGTGGTGGTGTCCATTGACAGCCCTGCCGGCAGGTTGGCTGCGATGATGGTCATGGGTCGCTTGCCGGTGATGGGGACTTTGTACATAAAAGGTCTTCCGGGGGTAGCTCCTGTCACCGACGGACCGTTGATGCGGGGGGCATCCCCAGGGGGAGGGGTCAGAATATAAGAATCGGTGGCGGGAGCCGACAGAGCGGGCAGGATCGTGTCACCCCTGATTTCGAATCGGGCATCAGCCCAGTCGGCATGGTCATAGTTGATGTTGTCACCCCCGTCGGTGACCAGCAGGGCCAGTTTCTGAATACCCCGGATGTTGACGTCAACCGGCAAGGCCGCGGTGGTATCGGTCATCACTCCGCTCTGCCACAAGATCTTCCTGTCGCCCAAAACGAAAAATTCAAGGGATGCCTTCCCCGTCACCTCGTCATCTACTCCCACCGAAGCGATAAACCGCCTCCCTTTTCCCTTCAGGTCAACGAGGTATTTGCTGATGGCATGGGTGCCTACACCTCGTTCAAAAACTACGCCATTGATGGTCAGCGGATTCCTGTCCACTGACTTTTTTACGTGATTCGAGCCCCAGCCAGTCTCCATGCTGCTGAGGTCCATCTCATCGAGCCATACGGTTTTTGCGAGTTGCGGGGTGCACCCGGTTACCAGCAGTACCGCCGCGATGGCTGCCAAAAAAATTATTCGTCTCATCATATGGAATTTTGGTTAATTGGGTGGAAACAGATGATCCCCCCGATAATGCGAAGGTAGGGTTTTGTGGTTTTAAGTTGGTTAAAAATCTTGCATTTAAGACAAATTATTGAAAAATTATCTGAAGTACAATGGACCAACCCAAAACAGACCGTTTATTGCGGATCATGAAAATGGTGACAGGAAACACTTCGGCCAACATCGGCATGTTGGCGCGGAAGCCGGGAATTTAGGAGCGGTCGTTTGTAGCGCTATATCGACACCTTCCGGGAGGCGGGCTTGGTGATCCGCAAGAGAGGTGAAATGCAATGCATTAATATGTCATCGCCCTTGCCCTCAACAACTTCATACGGAAGATCTGAAAGAGCCCCTGAACAGCGAAAACAACAGATCTGGAATTACCTTTTCCGGAGGAGCTGATCCGGAGTGAATGATCCGAATATTCCGGGATTGCTTTTCTTCTGGTTTTGTGTTTTACAATTTATTATTAATAAGGGATTTAGATTGAATCTGCCGGTGAATGGCCCGGTATTATCGGTGAATAATTCCGGTTTGGTACGCCATTTGCCTTACTTATAGCGAAGAGATGGTTCTTCAGTAACAAAAAACAAAATGAAAGCTTTATTCACCACCGCAGTTCTCGCAGTCCTGATCGTAACCGGGACAACAGTCAAGGCTCAGGGCTGGCCGGAGGAACACCTGGGACTCCCGGGTGACAACCTGAATCTTTTTGCCGTCATGGACCTGTTCCAGCAGTCGGAAACCCTGGAGGGCTTCGAAATGGCGCTGAACAGCGAGGAATCAGGGATCAACAATCTCGACCTCAACAGGGACAACCTGGTTGATTACATCATGGTTACCGACTATGTCGACGGTAACATACACAATATCGTATTGAGTGTTGCTTTAAACAAGAAACAGCGGCAGGACGTGGCTGTCTTTACAGTAGAGCGTTTCCGCAACGGATCGGTGGAGATCCAACTGGTAGGCGACGAAGCCCTTTACGGCCGTAACTACATCATTGAACCCAATTATGCTGATAACGGAAGAACGGCCAATCCCGGATATTCAGGAAGGCCTGTCAGAAATGTCGAAGTGATGGTGATCTACACTTCCCCTTGGGAGATTGCAGCCTGGCCGATGATTCGGTACATCTATCTTCCTGATTACATGGCATGGCATTCTCCCTGGTACTGGGGTTACTGGCCTTCAAGCTGGTATGCCTGGAATCCTTGGTATTATCACTACTACTATGGTTACCACTACAACTGGCACAACCACTATTACGCCCGCTTCCGCCACTGGGATCACGTGCGCTACCATGGATACTACGATTTCTACTATGCCGGTATAAGGCACTGGTCGAAGGATGTCCACAAGAACATCAGCAAGGGTTATTACAAGGATACTTACTCCCACCCCGAGCTGCAGGATGAAGGCAAGGCCCTTTATGCGAGGGTGGCTACCCAAAACAACCGGACCCGGGTAGAAGCTTCCGGTGGAAGTCGCATCAGAAATTCCGTTCCTGATAATGCCAGGGTTCAATCTACTGCTGCTGTGGCTGAGCGAAGGAATGACATTTCGGTCGCCTCCCGTTCCCGGAGTGAATCGGGAACCTTCCGCAGCGAAGCCAATGCCACTGGCAAAAGTGTCACCCACATTGAGGCTGTGGAGACTCGCAGGTCGGCGCCTGTCACAGGTGCTACCACCTACTCCCGTTCTGCCGCCACCAGGTCAGCCGCCCCCGCCGTCGCCAGCCAAGGCCGCTCCCGCACTTCCGGGGCCGCGGCTCCCGAAGTGACCGGCAAAACTGCTTCCCGTCCCGCTGCCACCGGCACCACAAGGAGCTCCTCCGGGAGTGAGGTCTTCACGGGTGCCCCGGCTAACAGCCGCCCTTCCGCTGAGGTCAACTCAGGAAGCCGTACCCGCACGGAAATGGCTCCCCGCACAGCCCCTGTGACACGGCCTGCAGCTACCAACAGCGGTTCATCCCCAAGTTCCCGGGTATCCAGCCGCCCGATCAACGCAGGTTCTTCAGGAAATGCCGGAATGGCTTCCAGGCCCGCGAGTTCCGGCAACAGCTCCTACGGAAGCAACTCCGGCAGAAGCTCCTCTTCGGTCAGCACATCCCGGAGCAGCGAAAGCATCGGCGAAAGTTCGTCGATCCGTAGCCGCAGATAATACCTTACAATAGCTGTTAAAAGCCACCTTCGTCTGAATGGTGGCTTTTTTGTCCCCATGATTGTTTTTTAACCACTTATCCCTGATTGGTTCTGAAATCGGAACAATGATCAACACTTCCGTGCTGTCGTTCAAGGCCGGTCATTTTCAGAAAACCACAGGCAGCGGGAACCAATGTGATCAGCAGCGGGTCCAACCGAGCCCTCAGCCTGATCCTTCCCGGCAGCGTATAAAGATGATGATTTTCTGAAAATGCGGTTCAGGAGGGGTTAATTTTGAAAAGTGTTAATTTTTATATTAATGAGGCTGCCCGGTCAGATCGATTTTCAGGTGGCCGTTATCGGCGTAGACGGTTTTGTAGCCGTATTTCTGCTGAAGTCCGGCGTCGGACCACACAAGACTGTTTCCATGGTTATAGTTGAAATAAAGGGTCGGTTCTTCCCGTTTGTTGTGAATTACGCGGGCAATTCCTTCCCGGTCGGGGTGGCCATGTCTTTTTCCGTTGGTAGAAACCATGAAATTCCGGCAGTCGAGTGCGCTGAAAAAATCATTGTTGTTGTTGTTTTTGCTTCCGTGGTGGGAGAGTTTAACGGCGCTGAGGGTTATTTTACCGCTGTCTCCCGATATTCGGGAGAGTCCTTCCAGGATATCGCCGGGGAAGGCGTCACCGGTCAGCAAGACCCGCTGGTTTTCATATTCAGCGAGCAACACGATGCTACTGCCGTTAGCGACGGAGTCATCTTCCTCAAATCCGGAGGCGGCCAGGGAGGCCACCTGAATTTCTCTCAAATCCCGGGGTACGAAGGTCTCATCTTCTTCAGGAGCCGTTTCCGGATCCTTGCGGAGTTTGGCAGCTGCTTTCTCCTGTTTGACCACGTTGTCCCACTCCTTGAAGAGCAAATTCACACCTTTGGAATTGGGTCCCAGGACTGTCATTTTCATGCCTCCTTTCAGTCTGATACTTTTGGGTGGACCTGTATCAGGCAGCATGACAGCCTTTCGGCGAAAGGGTTTGTTCCAGAATTGCCGGGCTGTTTTTGCCTCCAATTTTCTCAGAAGATCTGACAGTTCCTCTCCCTGGGTTACCCATCGGGTGCCTTGGGGTTTGATCTGGTCGTAGCCGTTGAACCAGAAATAGTCAAAGCCAAATCCTTCGGGCATGTTTTTCAGCAGGTTGATAATACCGTTGATATGGTCGGTATCGTAATGGGTGACCACAACCAGGTCAAAGCGGCGATCCGCAACGGGAAGCTCTTTGATTCTTTTCCGCAGGATTTTTCCACACCCGGCAAGTCCGCCGTCGATCAGAACCCTGTATCTCCTGCCTCCGGGTTTTCCGTATTCGATCCAGAGGCAATCCCCGTATTCTGCAGGTAGCATTTCAATCAGGAACATGGCAGTTTGTTTTATATTATCACGGATCAGGATATCAAGTTAAGAAATTTTAATGGTTTTACAAGAAACAGCCGGTGAATTCCGGCGAGCGGATTGACTATATCCGTTCTTTGTGCGAGGCAAGCATTAAGCCCAGGTCTCAGCTTATGGCTGATCCGGTGCTGAAACCCGTCGAACTCATCCCGGTTTTCCGGGATTTGAATCCCCTCTGGCTTTTCCGCGGGGAGTTTTATTGTCACGCAATTCACCGGCTGTCCTTTTCGTTAAGGATATCATGTTACGTCCGTTATACCGGAAGCGGATATCCCTTGAGGACTTCCAGATTTTTTGCAATCTCCTCAGCGGGATATTCATAGTCTTTCAGCTGTCCGGTCATATATTTTTCATATCCCACGAGGTCGAGAAGGCCATGTCCGGTAAAATTGAAAACGATTACTTTTTCCTTGCCTTCTTCTTTGGCGATGTTGGCTTCCTTGATGGCTCCAGCTATGGCGTGGGTTGTTTCGGGAGCAGGGATGATCCCTTCGGTTTTAGCAAAGAGTAGTCCGGCTTCGAAGCATTCGCTCTGGTGGACTGCCCGGGCTTCCATGAGTCCGTCGCGCAGGGCGGCGCTCACCAGGGGAGCCATGCCATGGTAGCGGAGGCCTCCGGCATGGATTGGTGCGGGAATAAAGGTGTGCCCAAGGCTGTACATGGGAAGCAGGGGTGTCATCCGGGCCACATCGCCATGGTCATACAGGAAGGGTGCCTTGGTAAGGGTGGGGCATGAAAAGGGTTCTATTCCCACGATCTTGATATCGGCGCCATTCACCTTGTCGTACATGAAGGGGAAGGAGATCCCGGCGAAGTTACTGCCTCCGCCGCAACATCCCACCACCACGTCGGGTTTTTTGATCCCTACCTTGGCAAGTTGTTTTTTGGTCTCCAGACCGATGATGCTCTGGTGGATCATCACATGGTTAAGGACAGACCCCAGGGAATAGCGAGTCTCCCCTTTGGGGTCGGTTACCGCCTGTTCGATAGCTTCGCTGATGGCGATGCCCAGGCTCCCCGGGGTGTCGGGAAATTCAGCCAGGATATTCCGGCCGGTCTGGGTTTCGGTACTCGGACTCGGCACACAGGTGGCTCCCCAGGTGTTCATCATCATCTTGCGGTAGGGCTTCTGGTCAAAGCTGACACGGACCATGAAAACCTTGCATTCCAGACCCAGCAGGGCGGAAGCGTAGGCAAGGGCGCTGCCCCACTGGCCGGCTCCCGTTTCTGTTGTCAACCGCTTGATCCCGAATTGTTTGTTGTACCAGGCCTGGGCAATCGCCGTATTCCCCTTGTGGCTTCCTACAGGGGAAATACTTTCGTTCTTGTAAAAGATCTTGGCCGGCGTGCCCAACGCTTTCTCCAAACCGTAAGCCCTTACCAGCGGAACCGGCCGGTAGGAGGCCAACATTTCCAGGATGGGTTCCGGAATGTCAATCCACCGCTGCTGGCTTACTTCCTGCTCAATGAGGTTCATCGGAAAAACCGGCGCCAACATCTCGGGGGTAATGGACTTTCCGTCGGGACCCAGCGGAGGATTCAAAGGCGTGGGAAGATCCGGGGTTAAATTATACCACTGTTTTGGCAACTCAGAATCTTCCAGCATGATTTTTTTCTGTAGTGTCATCTTCGTAAATTTTAAAGGTTAATATGCGTATTATTAAAACTTGTTTTAAAAAAAGAACTTAAAAAAAGAGGGATCCGCTGCGTAAACAACGGATCCCTCTTCTTCCAGGTGTTTTCAATACGGACAAATTGCTTACGTGTGGTTCACTTCATTGTTCCACCACCACCAATTGCCGCTGTTGAAAATCATGTTGCTCATTCCTGGTATGAATTGTACGGTTCAAATATAAATTGATTTATTTTATTCTGCAACACTTTTATTTTAAAATTTAACAATTTAAAAAACTTCCTAATTGTCAGAAAGTCCTGTACTGGGTTATCACCATATTATTCAGGGAAATAGCTTCGGAGGTCGGTACCGGGCAGATAGTGCACTGATTTCATTCCGAATTCCTCTGCACCGCGGACATTCTCGATGAAATCATCCACGAACACTGTTTCCTCCTTACGGATACCCGCCAGATTCACCACCTTTTCATAGCTTGAAAGATGCGGCTTCCGATCCCTGATGATATGGGAGTAAAAGCTTTTTTCGAATAACGATTCGACAGAATAGCCTTTTTGTTCCTGAAACCGGTTCCTGAAAAAGGCTATGTGGATGGGATTTGTGTTGCTAAAAAGGAAAAGTCTGTAATGTTGTCCCAGTTCTTTCAGAAGAAGGATCTTTTCCTCCGGAATGGTATCCATCATGCTGCACCAGGCGGCGTCGATCTCTTCGTCGGTGACCTTTTTGTTACCCAGGATTTCCCTGATCCGCTTCCGGAATTGTGCCGGTGAAGTGCCGCCGGTTTCAAATGACCGGAATACCGGGTCCTGAATTGCCAACCGGTAATCAAATCCGGCGCTGTTTCCGCCGAGTTTCTCAAATTCCCGGACCGGCGTGGCAAAATCGAGGTCGATGAGCACCCCCCCGAGGTCCAAAATAATGTTTCGGACTCCGTCAAACAGGTTTTGTGTCATGGTTGAAATGTTGTGACGCAAAGAAAACGATCCACTCCTCCATCTTCCGGCAAATCCATGGATGGAAGAGTGTCAGGATTACGGGGAAATCCCTGAAGAGAGAAATCCTCAGGCGGGGATCAATAAGTCAGAATCCAGTTATTCGGGTCTCTCAGCTTAACGTGGATTTTATTGTACACCTCCGGATCCGTGGCAAATTTTGCCGCCACTTTATCGGCCAGGTATTCCGGATTTCTCCGACGGGCCACGCGCATCAGATCAAACCACCGTTTTCCTTCGAAGGCAAGTTCCAAAGCTCTTTCAGCCATGATAAGGTCTTCAATGTAAAGCATACGGGCTTCCGGATTTCTTAACAGGCCTTCGGAGAGTTCCCAGGCTTTTAGATAAACTCTCCCCCTAATGCCGAGGTTGGCCGACCACCGCGAATAGGGGGCGGGTTTGGGATTTACCGCGTTTACGCCATCATTCAGCAGCATCAGGGCATATTTCTGGGAAGTTTCATCACCCATCCGGTTTAAGGCTTCTGCCAAAAGCAGATGAACATCGGCTGCGCGTGAAAGGATGATATCGGAACTCAACGGGTCCTGATCATCGATTTCGTATTTGGTAATGTACGATTCGGTCAGGTAGGTGGAGTCATTGACCTGCATGAGGGTATCGGTTTTTATTGTAATACCCTGTCCCCGCCATAAGTCGCCGGGATTTCCTGCGGCAGGAATTTGCGTTCGGAAAGAATCAACCAGAAGCGCAGTAGGTTTCACCATGTACAGATAATTGCGGCCAATCCAGTATGCCAGCACGTTGTCCTGTTTATTCTCCGTAGAATAGGGGATGACAGAGATATTCTCCACATCGTCACCTTCTGAATTCAGGAAAATGTTACTCCAGCCTGCGTCGCGGTAAGTCTTGTCCACTTTGAGAATGGCTGACTGGTTCAGGTAGCTCTCACAGGCCAGCTTCAGATAGGTCGCCGCATTGGCGTAGTCATTCTTTTCGAGGTAAAGTTCTCCAAGGAGTGCTTTGTTGTTTACACAATATTTCAACCTCACCTCCTGCATTTGTGTTCCTGTTCCCGGGTCGTGAATATGAGGGATCATCTGGTTGATCAGGGTATCCAGCATGGTTTCCCTGGAAAGCATTTTCTGGCTCAGGTTGGCGGGAAGGGAAGTGAGGTTATCCTCCATATAGGCAGCCTTCCCGTAGAGGCGTATCAGGGTAAGGTATGTCCATGACCGCATTCCGACCAGAGCCCCCTTATAGGCTTTGAGCAGCACGGCATCAAAATTCCTGTCGTTTGCAGCAATTTTGTCAATATTGGCCAATACTTCATTCGCATTCAGAATGACCTGGTATAGGCTTGCCGGATTGACGTAGGGATTCCCGGGGGCGATCTCGTGGTTATTGATGTTGATCAGGTTGGCGTTGGCATTTGCCGTGACATCCATCATGTCGGACAGGAGTCCGTCCATCATGATCAGGTTGGGCATGAAATCCTGAAGGGGGATGATGACGCCCTGCAAGGATACGCCGGCATCGATCAGCGTTTTATAATGTTGGTCAGGCGTAATCCTATCCCCGGCTTTGTCGTTGAAAAAATCATCACTGCAACCGTAGCCGAAAACCATAAGTGCCACGATGATGGCCTGAATAAAAGGCGATATTTTGTAACTCTTCTTCATTGCTAATAAGTTTTTCTGTTACAGGTTCAATTTAATGCCCATGACAAAAGATTGGGTATGGGGAATCTTTCCATAATCTATCCCCATGTAATACGGGCTGTTCACGTAAACGTATTCAGGGTCATAACCTGAATAATCGGTGAGTGTCAAAAGATTGGTGGCGGTAAGATAAACCACCATCCCTTTGTGTACTCCCTGCCAGGTCGGAAAATTATAGCTCAGGGTAAGCCTTTCCAGCCGCATGTATGAACCATCTTCGATCCACCGGTCTGAAAAAACGGCGTTTCCGGCAGGATCCCCATAAGAAGCCCTGGGTACGGATGTGCCTTTGTGGGAGGGAGTCCACCGGTTGAGGACCGTTTTGGACTGGTTGGCGTATGAATCCATGGCTTCTGTCCTGTTGCGGACATAATTGTAAACATCATTCCCCATGGTGTAATTGAACAGGGCTGACAGTTCGAAATTCTTAAAACTGAGACTTGTGAAAGCGCTTCCGAAAAGGTCGGGATTGGGATCCCCGATGATCTCCATGTCTTTTTCGTCGATCACAAAGTTCCCGTCCACATCTTTAAACCTGATGTCTCCTTCCTGCATAAGTACGCCTTTCGGACCGGTGTACTTACCTGCATCGGCAGAAGAAATAAGGCCTTCGACCCGGTATCCGTAATAGGAATTGATGGGCTTGCCCGCCATGGTGACAAATTGAGCGTTGTTTACCGGGGTTACGATATTTTTAGTGCCGGGATTCAGGAATGTCAGTTCTTTGACTTCTGTGGCCTGTTTGTTAACGGCTCCCCCCAGAAGCCAGGTAAAATTACCGAAGTGCAACCGGGCATCTGCCGCCACTTCCAACCCTTTTATCTGCAACTTGCCGCCATTGTCAAAATATTCGGTATAGCCGAATGTTTCGGGAATAGATTGCTCAATGACGAGGTTGTTGACATTGGAGTTGTAATAGTCGACGTGGATGTTGAACAACTGTTTGAACAGGGAAAGGTCGATGCCGGCATTGATGGTGTTCTTTTTTTCAAGTTCCAGTTCGTTATTGGGGATGATCTCCCGCAGGAGAACACCCGTTCCGTTCATCCTTCGGGTGGTGTAGTAGAGTTTGGAGTAATCATAAACAGAGCTGAACATATTGCCGGTTACTGACCATGATCCCCTGAGTTTGAAATCATCGAGCCAGCGGGCTTCATTGAGAAAGCCCTCAGCCGATAACCGCCATGCGGCTCCCAGGGAAGGATAGAAATTGTACCGGTTGTCCTTGTTGGTGGCCGAATTCCCGTCGTATGACAAATTCCCCAGAAGGAAATATTTGTTTCGGAAATTATAATTCAGGTTTCCAAAATAGGATATCCAGGTCAATCCTCTGTTGTCGCCCGTGGTGGAACGCAGAAAGTTGTACTGGGATCCGTCGCCAAGGCTTTTGAAATCGTCAGAAGCGGTATTCAGGTCGAGACTCAGGTTATGTTTGTAGGAGTTTTTCATGTACCGGAATCCTCCGTTCAGGATAAACGAGTGCCCCGATGCGGTTTTGTTGGTATAGTTCAACTGGGTGTGGTTCTGCATGGAGCGGAATTCATTCACGAAATCGCCCGGACTGTTAAAGGCGGAGTCAATCTGGACGATTCCGATATCGGGCAGAAAGATGTTTTCGCGCGCATTGTTAAAATTGATGCCTACCAGGGTGGAGACATTGAAATTGGAATTGATCCTGTATTTTGCCGTGATAGAACTGAGGAAATGATAGTTCCGGTTGCTGCCCTGTGCATTTTGGACGATGACGGTAGGGTTGCTGATGTTGAAGGCCCCGACATCATCGAGGTAAGCAAGGTCAGCTCCTGTCAATTCGTCTTTGGTGTAAGAGGCCATCAACGGAGATTTCATGAGGGATGCCAGAATCGGATTTTTCCGTTCCATCGGGCCATGGTTGGCAAGTTTGCTGTCGGCCAGTGAGAGTTTGGCATTTGGGGTAATGGAAAACCTGTCGGTAATGTTGATTTTCCCGTTGATTCGCAGGTTAAACCGCGTATAACCCGACTTGTCATAGATACCTTCGTGGGAAAGATAACCGGTGGAGATGTTATAAGTAGCAATATCATCACCCCCTTTGATGAAGAAGTGGGCTTTGTAAAGCGTGGAGGGCTTGTAGATTTCCTCCTGCCAATCGGTATTGTTGTTGTAACGATAAAACTCATCGGCCGATTGGTTCCCGTCGAGCCAGGGATACATGGTATTGATCTGGCCGGGATTGTACCCCTGTGAACTTAAAATATCCTTGAAGTACCCCTTGAATGGGGTTGCATCGAGGAGGTCTTGTCTTTCAGGGCTTAATGAGATACCGCCGTAGGCTGATAATTTGATCACCGTACTTGCTTCACTTTCCTGTTCCGTATTCACGTCGATCACTCCGTTTGACCCGGCAGCTCCGAGAAAGGAAAGTCCGTCCTTGAGGAAGGTAACATCGGAGATATCGTCGATATCAACCACGTCAAGCGGATTTAGTGCAAAACCTTCCATCAGGCTCTTAGTGGCATAGGAATAATCGTAGATCATGCCGTCAATGAACAAAAGGGGTTCCGATGCCGCATAAATGGAGCTTATCCCCCTGATGTTCATGTAAGTTCTTTGCCCGGGCATTCCTGACTGTTCGGTGACCGATAATCCGGGGACTTTTCCCTGAAATGCCTGATCGAATGAGGAGGCCCTGGTATGTTTCAGATCATTGACTGTCAGACCAGTTACCGGAAAGACCGCATCCTTCAGGGTTCGTACCCCCAAGGGTGAATTGTAGGAATCGTCAAGTGATTTATAGATGATGGGAACCATCGACAGGGAGATGAACTCCCTGTTTCTCAAGAAAATATTCCGTTTTACATAGCCGGGCAGGTCAAAAATCAGTTCTGAGTGCAGATCCGGAACTGAAATGGAAAATTCTCCTTTTTCATCGGTTGTGGTGGAAGCCCCCGTAGAGGAAACGGAAATAAATACCTGTTGCAGGGGAAGTCCGGTCCCCGATTCTGTAACCATACCAGAAACGATTTTACCGGGTGCCTGTGCCGGCAGGGGTTGCACCGCAAAGGTGAGACCCAGGAACATAAATGACAGACAGGTTAGGTAATAGTATCTTTTTGTCATTGCAAAGCTGTATTTAGTTATTCGACAGTTTTAGATATAAGGAAAGGAGAAAATGTTATATAGGTGTAAATTCTATATAGTCCCAGAAAAGTAAACCAACCGACGTATTGACAACTTTAATCTTATGTGTTTCGGTTTTGGTCCACTCTATTTCTGCCCAAGGGGTGGTTCTCGTAGGGTCACTCTTTTTTATCAGCGCAGTATTCACACCATCTATGTAAACCAAATAATCAACTTGCCCTTGCCAAAGATATGAAGTGATCCTGTACCTGCCTTTCATAATTTTCGGGGTGGTCACTTCTATCCACCACCATCCGCTCATGTTCAGGCAATCATAACCATCCATTACCTGGGTGTCATGATCTTTATAGTAGTATTGCAGATAGTCGCCGCCCCATTTGATGTTTTTGAAAGTATTCTCACCGTCAAACCATTTCATATAGTATTTCCCGAAATAATCACCCATTTTCAAATCAAAATGATCGGTCACTTCCCAGCGGATGACGGACGGAGCTGGACTGTATACCGGAAGAAGACCCTTGATAGTGTGAATCGCCCCGTTTTTTGCGGGATAGTTGGACTCTTCCACCAGGAATCCGGTATAGACATTCGTTTTTTTGTCAAGGTTCAGTTTATAATCATCATCCACCGTTACGGAAACGTTGTTATCGTACGAGAGAATCGGGAAAATTCTGGTTTCCAGGTTATTCAGGTAATAGGTTTCGGCCAGGCAATGGTATTCCATATACCTGTAAAAACCGTTGTTTATGTCAGTGATTGATCCGGGGTCATCAGTAAAATAGGCGATCAACTGGTCGATATTCGTGATGCCGTATCGGTTAAACGTGGTGTCGGGTACGGCCAGAATCGTGTACCTTGTCCGGGCCTCCCTCTTTCCGAACGGAAACGAAATGATCTGAAGGGTATCTTTGAGATTTGTACGTCGTAATCCTTCAGTGAACAAAGAAAACGAAGGATTGTCGGCCAGGACTTCAATGACGCTTTTGTTAACGGGCTCGATTACTTTGTCAATGTGGTGGATGACCCCGTTGGCTGCAATAACGTTCCGTTTTATAATCATGCTCTTTTTGTTGATGATGATGTCAGACCCGGAAAACTCCGTAACGAGGAAATCACCCAGGGCATTTTCCTCCATAAGGGCTCCCAAACCGATTTCACCGGTTCCGATCTGTGCGGGTACCACATGGTTCCTGACCAATTCATCGGCGATCTCCTTGCTGAGGTCGGTTCCTGTCTTAATCCCTTTGGAGGCATACCAGGCAGCCATGGCCTCGTCGGTAGGCAGAAAGAGAGTAAAAGGCCCGCGCACGGAAAGAAGACTGCCTAGTCCGGTATAATCCAGCAGCTTGGCAAATTCAGAGAATTCCTTTTTGCTCTGCACATATTGGGTGATAACCTGGTCTGTAGATTTTACATCCCATAAAATTGCATCTTCACTGCAGCTAAACAGAAACAACGCAAGCAAAATAAACTTGCCCCCTTCTGTCAGTATTGATTTCAATGAGTTTTTCATAGGATTATGCTTTTAAATTATTTGTCATAATATGGATTCTGGACCAGATTCTGGTTATAAATCAGTTCATGTTCAGCAATGGGCAGATAGTAGCTGAGGGTATCGTAAACTTTGGTTTTCAGGATTGCCTGCTGCTTGACATCAGCCCCGGAGAGGATCATCTCAATGATGATCTGTTTATTTTGGAACTTGTTCCTTTTCGCAGCCCTGAGCATGTCGAACCACCGCTTGCCCTCGAGCAGGAATTCCCTTCCTTTTTCATCCAAAAGGACTGTCCTGAGGCTTTTTACATCGTATACTTGTTCATAGGGCATCCCTGCTCTCAGCAATGTTTCCCCGATCAGCGTATTGGCGGTTTCCAACTGGCCAAGTTCAATGCAGGCTTCCGCTTTTATCAGCAAAATATCGGCAAACCGGTAAATGATCCAGTTGCCATCCCTTTCCGATGACGTTCTTTCAATAAGGCCCAGCTGATCTTTTCCCCGGTATTTCCAGATTGCCGATTTCCCTGAAAAATTGCGGGCATCTTGCTTGTTCAGCAGGGTATTTGTTTTCATCGTTTTCAGGGCGCAGTTGGTTGTTCCGTAGGTGGTGATCAGGTTGTCGTATATCGGGCTGTTCTGCCCTTCAAGCCGGTCATCATACTGAAACTCCATGATGGCCTCCAGTGGAGAGTTCCCAGGATAATAGATCTTGAAAAAGTTGTTGTTGTCTTCCAGTGCGTACAAACCGGAGTTGATGATCGAATCGCAGTAGTTGACGGCTTCCTGGTACTGTTCATTCCACAGGTAGACATCAGCGAGGAGGGCCATGATGGAGAATTTGTTGGCGCGTCCGTAGAAGTAGTCGGTCCCCCTGAATTCCGTGGTGTAGGCCATATTTTTGGCTTTCAGAAGGTCCTGGATGACTTGGGCGAGGACTACTTTTTCAGTACTTTTTGGTAAATAGAGATCGGTAGTGTCTGAAATGGAAGGTTCCAGTACCAGGGGTACGTCCTTCCAGAGCCGTACCAGGTAAAAGTAGGCAAGAGACCTGATAAAGAGGGCCTCGGCGTCTACGGCGTCCATGATGTCCTTGGTGAAGGTCTTGTCCAGTTTATGCACTTCTTTGTTATAATGCATCAGGGTATTGGCCAGGTTAATGGCTTTGTAATAAGCCTGCCAGGAAACGGCTCCGTTGGTGGGGCTGATATTGCTTTCGGCAATTTGCGCGTAATTGTAAAACACACTACCCGAAAAACTGACCAGATCGGCGCGGCATTCACCCAGGATCAGGGAATTCATATGTGCATCCCGCATGGCATTGTAAGTGGCTGCCAATGCTCCGTTCACATCATCGGTCTTCTTCCAGAATTTCTCTTTAATCAGGTTGTTTGCCGGCGGAACTGTCAGCCAGTCATTACAGGCAACAAAAACGACCATGGCCAGAAGAAGGGCGATTCTCACCGGATATTTGGAATATTCTTTCATGACATTGAAGTTTTTTAGATTAGAAGGTAATGTTTAAACCCAGCATATACTTTCTTCCGGGAGGCGTCTTGCTGTAGTCCTTGGGCAGGGAATCAGGCCTTGAAGGAGGCGCGACGTCGGGATCCTGTCCTGAATAATTGGTCCAGGTATACAGGTTATAGGCGGTAAAGAAAAGTTTCATGTCTCTGATATTCAGCCACTCAGTAGCTTTTTTATTGAAAACATAACTCAGTGAAATCGATTTCAGACGCAGATAGGAGCCATCTTCCACAAAACGGTCCGATCCCAGCCAGTTGTATCCCGTATTGTACAGAGCCCGGGGCATGTCGGTTACGTCTCCCTCTCTTCTCCAGCGCCAGTTGGTAGCGAGGCTCTGGTTGTCGAAGTTATACATCTTTTCAGTGTCCATGCGGGTTTGGTTGATGATCTTCTGACCCACTTTATAGTAGAAAAAGGTATTGAAAATAAAGCCCTTGTATTGGAGCCTGGTGCCGGCTCCCCCCATAAAATCGGGATTCAGGTCACCCAGGTAGACCAGGTCTAGTTCATCAATTTTCCCGTCATAATTCTGATCTTTGTATTTGGCATCTCCGCCTTCGAAAACATAACCTGAGGGACCGCCCATGATCATGGTCAGCGGTTCATCAAGGTTGAAGCCGTAAACCGGATTTCCGTCTTTGTCCCTGACTATGGCATCGGCATCTGATTTGTAAACTCCGAGGTATTCATACCCGAAAAATCCCCCCAGGGTTTGTCCGGGAACCACGCTGATTTTGTAATTCCCGTTTTGAAGCATGTTGCCATATTCGAGGCTGTAGTTGTCAGGAAGCCTGATCACTTTGTTCTCGTTTCTCGAGACGTTCATGTTGAAATTAAAAGACCAGTCTTTCCGTTTAACAACAGTGTAGTCAATCAGAAACTCGAATCCAACATTTTCCATTTCCCCGTCATTGCGGTTCAGACTGCCGAATCCTGAATGATATGGGATTCCTGAACCCTGCAGGTAAAGGTTGAGGGTTTTTTTCGTATAGTAGTCAATTTCAATGTTCAGCCGGTTATCATGACCCGTGAAAGAGATCCCGGGGTTTAGCTGATCGATGGTTTCCCATTTCAGATTGGTGAGTTCCAGTCCGTTGGGCTGCACGCCCTGCATATCCATATAGGCTATGTTTGTTCCCGCGGAGTAAGTATTGTAATAGAGGTAATTCTGGGAAGGCGAGTTCCCGCTTTGTCCCCAGCTGATCCTCAGTCTCAGGTCGTTGATGAATTTTGCGTTCTGCATAAAAGGTTCTTCCGATATCCTCCAGAAGGCCGAAAAGGTGGGGAAGAGTCCCCATCGGCTCTCCTTGCTGAATTTTGAATTTCCTTCATATTTGGCGCCCAGCATCAGGCTGTACCGGTCTTTATACTTGTAGGTACCTGTAAAGAAAAGCCCCATGGAGCGGTATTCATTCAAACTGGCGCCGAAAGAGACCAATCGTTTGTCATTGACAGGTTCAGTAAGAAAAGGGGATGCCGACTGGCTCGATTCTGTGCTATAATATCTTGAGTTGGAAGACTCGGTATCGAACTGGGTCATGAAGTTCAGATCGTGCATTTCTCCCAGATCAGGCCTGTATAAAAGCTGGTTGATCGTATAAATGGAGCTTTGTTTTGAAAATGTATTTACGGCACGGTTGGAGATGTCATTGTTGAGTTCAAAGCCGAGAGCTTTGTACGGCAGGAACCTGCTGGTTTTGCTGTCGAAAATGTCAAGGGTGACGGTGGAGTTGTAAATGATACGGGGGGTAATGAGGTACCTGACCGTAAACAGCGCGCGTGCGTTGTCCCTGAACTGGTTCTGTGATCCCAGTTTGGCATAGGCCACCGGATTGAAAACACTCTGGGCGTTGCCCTGCAGGGTGGAAACGGGAGTGAAATATTCTCCATAGTGATTGCCCAGGGTATCCCGGTCATAAACGGAGAGGTTCGGCATTTTGCGGTATGCAACCCCCCTGACGTCGCCTCCATAGTTGTTTTCCTGGTCATAGCGGGTGAACATAATGTCGGACCTGAATTGGAGCTTGGTGGAGAGGTCGTAGTCAAGAGAGCTGCGGAGGTTAAGCTTTTTCAGGTTGTTTCCGATGGTGGTCCCGCCTTCGTCGTTATAACCGATGGACATGTTGTATTTCGACTTATCACCGCCGCCTCTGACCGAGAAGTTGTGTTCCTGGGTATAGGCTACCTGGGTGATCTCTTTTATCCAGTCCGTATTTTGGGAGTAGTTGTAATACTCTTCCCATTCAGGGTCAAAGGCAATCTGTTTATAGTTATCGGTTGCCATAAACGTATTCCGGCTCACATTGAAATAAGCTTCCGAAATGAGCCGTGCGTACCCGGCCCCGTCGAGCATGGGGATGGGTTTGGGCTCGTGTGAGGAGCTGAATTTTGTGGTATATTCAAAAATAGGTTTGGACTTGGAACCCCGTTTGGTTTTGATCATCAGCACCCCGTTGGAGGCTCTTGAACCCCATACCGCCGTGGAGGCCGCATCTTTGAGAACTTCAATGGATTCAATGTCTTCGGGAGAGACGTCGATCAGGTTGCCGAATTTTTCAATATCAGCGCTGGCAAGGTCAATACCTCCGAGATTGGCATCATAAGGGATTCCGTTAACGACGATCAGTGGTTGGTTTTGGGCATTCAGGGAGGCTGTTCCGCGGATTCTGATGTTCAGACCGGATCCGGGGTCTCCCGAAATAGAGGTGATGTCGACATTCCCCAGACGCCCCTGCAACATGTCTTCCACCGTGGTGGACATGACCGATTTCATGTCGAGGAATTCAATACGCTGTACCGACGTTGCCCTGTCGCGTACCTGCGTAAATCCGTCGTGCCCCATTTTTGCACCTACCACGACCACATCTTCAACGGAAATCGCCTCCGGTTCAAGCTCGATGTCTATTTTTGTCCGGCCTTCGACCTTGAAATTCTGTTTTTTGTAGCCGATGAAAGATACCTGTAAGGGATTGTTGACGTCGGTGACTTTAATCACATAGTTGCCGTTGAAATCGGAAGTAGCCCCCGTGATAAACCTGCCATTTTTATCAATCTCAACAATGTTGACCGAAACGAGTGTTTCCTTGGTTTCGGCATCTATAATTTTCCCCTGGACGATCGCTGACTGACCATGTGTTTTGTAAAATCCTGACAACAAGCATGCAAGTAAAATTGCAGGCAATATGTTTTTTTTCATTGCAGATCTGGTTAGATTTAACTAGTTGTAATAATTAAGTACGGTATTGATTTTATGAATCACGCCTTTTCTCACCAGTATGTTGGCGTTTGCATGATCAACCTGAACAATCTGTCCCGAATTATCCTTTATCGAAAGATTGTTTGGCGAATTCATAATTTCTATCTTGGCGTTCAGTGTTTTTGTTGCATCAAGCGGATCTTTGTAAGTGAAATAAGTGTCAAATATTCCTGAAGCCTTCCCGTCGTCAAAGATGACGTTGTTAATCACAAAGTGGTATTTGAGGAAATTGTTGACGGAATCCCTGCCGGTCGTTGTTTTCGGCCAGCCTGGAGGAATGATTCCTTCGGCCCGCGCTTTGGCCATGGCTTCGTTGGTGGGTATAAAGGCGGTCCATTTTTTGTATGCTGCCAGGAACTTCAGGTTGGGGATATTCTCTTTTGTGGTTGCATCCCTGAAACGGGCATCCAGCATATTGGCGCTGACCAGCAGCTTAGAAAATTCCGAGAGATCGGGATCTGAAAAGTCGACGGAGTTCGAGAACTGCCCGGAGAGTACCCGGCCCATCACCACCCGCGATTCAATGGGTTTATCCACCTTGACCAAAAATCCGTTGCGTTCGTTCCGGATAACTTCCTGGACGTTTGCGATTGCATTTGTGGCCTGGTTTTCAGCTGCGTATACCTGGTTCCCGCCGTAATAGATGTAATTCTGGGAGAGCATTTCCGCAAAACCACCCGGGCCGCCCAGATCGGTGAGCAATCCCTTGTGGATCTGATCCTGGGCAAAGGTCTCCAGTTCCAGGGTATTCATCGTTCGCCAGATCCCATCGACGGGTCCCCGGTTTTCAATGACATCGTTGGTGGCATTGTACCGGATGCCATATTCCTCCAGCTTTTCGTTCGTCGCGGCAAAAAGGGTAACGTTGGATTCAGGATTTGCCAGGGAAGAGAGCATACCAGCCTTGTCGAGCACAAACAACAGGGTTGAATAATCCTTGTTGATAAAAAGCTCTCCCGGCACACAGGTAAAGACATTGGGTTCAAGCACCCGTTTTGATTCGTAAACCACTCCGTTGCTGCACACATAACTGTCCGCAACATCGGCACGGGATACTTCAGTGTCATCACCAAAGAAATTAAAGTAACTTTTTTCCATTTTGGAGAGAAGGGCCACGTTGGCAGAGAGTTGTGTCTGCAGGATGTAGTACAAGGTGACCCTGGGAGCACTGTCGATAGATGAATAATATTTTAATACGGTATTGTCAAGATAGGTCTGCAAAACATCGTTCGTCGGCACAAAGGCCGTCCACATATTCTGCGGAGGTACCGCCGGATCTGTTGAAGGCCCCCTTTCCAGGGCAAGGTCAGAGATCAGGTCATATGATTTTTTATACAACACCCTTTTTTGTTCATCCACCCTGGTGCTGGGATAGGTGGCGAACCGTTGCAGAATATCGTAATACAAACCGAATTTCTGAGGATTATCCTTCAGGTACTGGTCGATGGTCGGCATGGGGGGAACCACCCTGTCGAGAAAATAGATGAATCCGCTGGCCGTACGGACTTCCAGTTCATCGGGGATCTCCGGATTGGGGATCACCATGGCGCTGTGCCAGTTCATCCCTTTCAGATTGCTGGTATACCCTTTTCTCCACGTACTTCTGGGATACATAAACAAATAGTCAGAGCCGTCTTCAGCACCGCCATAGTCGTTGAACCATTCCGCAGTCCACAGCGGAACATATTTGTTGTCGGTAAAGACCAGGACCGTTTCACCGATTCTTCCCGGAAGGTAGTTGATCTTTTCGGAATAGGGAATAGTAGTACTGGACGTCAATTTTCTGTGGTAAAGGGAGGCATATTCCCCTTTGGGCCCCTGCAATTCGTTCCACGCATATTCATAAACCAACTGGAACCTTGACAGTGGATTCCTCAATACATGAAGTGTAAAGATCTCGACCGCCTCTTCTTTGGTTAGATCATCTACAGAATTTATCCCGACCGATTTGAAATAGGCATTAAAGGCCGAATCACTTGGAACAAACAGCGTGAAGAGCTGTTTGGAAACAGGTTCATAATAATTGGCCTTTTCCATCAGGCTGAGGAAGATGTTGTATTTTCCCCTCTCCTGCAAGATCTCAATACTGGAACCTCCCAGCCACGGGGGTTCTTCAAACCGCTCCTGATGATCTTCGGTGCAGCCTGATATTCCAGATAGACCGGCAACCACTATGAATGCCAGTATTAGTCGTAAAATCTTTTTCATAGGTTATGAAATTTAGATCAGAACAAATTTAAAATATTGCGTGAGAAATCAGCCTGCGCAATTTAATAAAATTTAACACAAATAACATATTTTTAAGTGTTCCTTTTTTCTGCGATTCCGAAGAAATTAAAGGATTAAATATGAAGATGATACCCTTCCTCCCGATGGCTTTTCCAGATTTTACGGAATGATCAGCCTGATAAGCGGATAAATAAGAGCGGGATTTCTTACCTCAACGAAATAGATCCCCCCGGGCAGCCCTGACGTGTCGATGACCACCTCTTCCTCCCTTTCTGACCAGAATTTTTTCACCGGTTGGCCGATGCCGTTGAATACTGTAATTTCCTCATTGCCGGTGCCGTCATCCGGCATCTTTAAAACCGTAAAGCTTTTTGCCGGATTGGGATAACAAACCAGTGCCGGTGGCCGGAGGTTGCTCTTTACGGAAGTTCCATAGTCGGCCTGGAACCAGTTGGTATTAAATTCACCTGATTTCACAAACATACGGAGCATATACCTTCCTTTGGGGAGATGGAGTTCCGTTGACAGGGTTTTCCAGGTTTGCCAGCCCCCCGTTGACGTAATATTCAGGGTGTCAAGGCTGGTAAAGCTGTTATCTTCCCCCGCCATGATGATCAACTGGCTGGCGGCGCGGATGGTGGCGACCCTGAAAGAGAAGATGTACTTCCCTGCTTCCGGAACGTAAACCCGGTAATCCAGGTAGTCGCCCGGAGAAGCATATCCCATATCCCATCCTCCTCCGGTGTCGGAACATTTTTCCGATGCCAGCCCGTTGTTTACGGCAAAATCTTCGGACTGAATCCGGCCCGGGAGGGTGAACCGTACCGGGAGTCTGTTGATGACGGCGACATTGGCAATTGATTCCACTGGCTGACCGGCACTTTGAATGTCATTGCCAAGATAGGAAAGCCTGATGACTCCGCCGTAATACAGAGTCTCTGAGAGGTGCAGAACAAGGGTCTGACCAGTGTCCCCCCCATTTCCCACGGAAGTCACCCTGACGGGAATATTATCGCAGGTCACTGTGAAATCACCGGGAAGAATTTCCTCCTGATGTGAGGTGACCGGTTTGTTGAAGGTAAGCAGGATGCTGTTCCCGTCGGCAGCTGATTCCGTAAAGATCAGGTTAAACGGAACGGTTTGGCTGCTCATCGGATCGGTAAATGAAAAGTAATTCAGATTGGATCCCCCTTTTTCAAAGACAAAGCGAATTTTCTGGTTTCCCCGGGGAAGGATGACTGATTTAAAAATGGTGGTCTGCCATTTTTGCCATCCTCCGGTTGCGGGAAGGCTGATCACCGGGGTGATTGGAGTCCCGTCAAGTTTCAGAAGGATCCGGGATCCGCCCGATCCGGAAGCGGAGCGGATATTGAAGGTATAGGCCGCGGTCGAATCAATGCTGATGGTATATTCCATCCATTCCTGATCGCCGGTCCATCCCACATTATACCCGTTGGATATCGGGATGTCGGTGCATTTTTCAATATCCACGCCATCGTTCCGGTAACTCCACCCCTGGTTCCAGTTGATAAATTCTCCCGTGCTACCATGAAAGTCAGCCGTATCGTTGTCAAAATAGGCAAATCCGTTTCTCCCGAGATCGTAATTCACGGCAAAGACCGGTTCTCCGGCCTGCACCCGGGAAAAAGGGATGGTCTCCACGGTATGCGGCTGTCTGATCATTGCATCCACGACGTCTTTCCGGAATTCACAATTTTCGATGCGGTGGTTCCGGGCGAACTGCATCACCGCTTCAAAAGCGGCATCGGCACCCGGATTTGAGGCCTGGCCTTTCCAGTAATTCACCAGCCGGGTATATGATTCGTTGACAGAAACACTTAGCGGATTGTTGATTCCCGGCTTTTTTACCGGCCACCAGGACCACCCTATCCGGTTTTTTTCACACAATTCGATCAGGCTGGTGAACCAGACATTGGAGTTTTCACCGGTTTCTCCCAGCCAGATGGGTATGTTGTAGCTGTTTCTGAGGTTTAAGGCAAAATTGATCGATTCCGTTGTATTATAGTTCCAGTATTTGTGGAAGCTATAGGCCATGTTGGAGTCCCAGGGCGGGGTGAGCCCCGAAAAATCGTTGGCAAATCCGTTTCCTTCAATAAAGATCAGGTGGTTTTTATCCACCTCCCTGATGGCTTTGGTGATATTAACCATCAATTCTCTGAGCTTTGAGTTGTTCCCTTCCGGAAAAGTCCAGTTGGTCTCATTGATCAGGTCATATCCCCCGATCCAGGGTTCGTTACAGTATCGTTCAGCCAGTTTTTTCCACAAGGCTATGGTTTTATCCTTGTTAGCCTGGCTTTCCCACAAGGAAGGTTTTGAAGGATCATAATCGGAAATATTGGAATCTTTCCCCTGTCCCCCTGGAGCTCCGTGGAGATCCAGGATCAGGTACATCTCGTTATCGCCGCACCAATCCAGCAATGAGTCGATGAGGGCAAACCCTTTCTCGGTCCAGGTGATTTCTCCGGCAACAGGTTCCTCCCCGACAGGGGGTGTAAACCATATGTAATGCATAGCCACTCTTACACTGTTGAACCCCCAGGATTTCATAGAATCGACATCGGCCCTTCCAAAGTGGGAAGTAAGCCATTCCTCATAGAAGGCGGCGGTTTTTTCCTCCCCTATTATGGCTTCCAGTTTAGCCCTGAATTCATGCTGTGATCCCGCCACTTCCGATGTCTGCATCATGTAACCTTCCTGCAACATCCAGTTCCCTGTTCCGATACCCCTTAATATGACTTCTTTGCCCGATCCGTCATAGATATACCTTCCTGACCGGTGGAGATAGCCCTGTGCATAGACCGGGACCGACATGGATAAAACGAGTAGGAGGATGATAATCCTTAATCCGGAAGGAAGGTTATCCGTAATGAAAGGGCGGCAAAGAGCAATCTTCGATTGTATACGAAATTGTATAAATATGTTGTGAAATTGTTTCATCTGTTATCAGTATTAACCAGGAGAGGGTCATGGCGCAATCATCAGCTTACGGGAGGTCGATGAGGATGCTGACTGGCATGTCAGGATGTAGAGTCCGGGAGATAAGGTAAGATTCTCCAGGGGGATGGTCTTTTGGTGTTCGCCTGCAGGAAAATATTGACTGGCCAGGGATTGGATGATTCTGCCGTTCATGTCATACAGCCTGACATCGGCATTTTCGCCCCGGGGCACTGAGAGTTGAATGGTCACGGAAGTTTTTGCCGGATTAGGGTATAAGGTCATCATCAGGCTTTTGCCGGAAGAAATCGCGGAGGGCAGAACGGAAGAGATAATGTCGTCGGCTGCAGGGGAACCGTGGGTATTGCCCGAGGTCGTCCAGTATTCGGGGTAACCGGGATTTCCCTGCGGATTCCGCTCGACTGAGACAAGTGAAAAACCATCGCCGTCGGCTTTCTCAGGCCAGGGCGGGGTGTCGGAATATGTAAAAGAAATGATCCTCTCTTTATCGCCGGTCATCAGTGTGATTTTCTCTCCGGAATTGGAAAGGTTTCCTAAATATGTGCCGAAAGGGGAGAATCCGTAGAAATTTCTGAAAGCTTCACCGTTTGAAGCCAGCACGATAAAGGATTGCGGCGGCAGAAGCGTCCCTTCCGGAAAAGTATACCGGATGCCTTCGGTAAAGGCAATTCCCGACAGATCAAGGGTGGTGTTTCCCGTGTTTTTTAATTCAATGAACTCCAGTTCGGTGCCCGGATAATTCCCCTGATCCAGGGGGTGATAATGGAGTTCCGTAATTTTCAGGTTGCTGAACAGTGATTCGTCCTGGAAATGGACTTCGTGGAGTGCGCTCCACACAGCGCCGTATTTAATCCTGGCTTTTAGCTTTTGTCCCGGATGAATCACCAGTTCTTTGGATCTCCCGCCGTTCAGGGATGTGTTCGATTCTGCCCCACCGACAGCCCTGGGGTCTTTGCCATCGGTGGTGTAAATAATGGAGCCGGTCTGATTCGGGTTCTCCATCAGCAGGGTGTAGTCTCCTGCGATGGTCAGCCTGTACTGCTCAATGACGGATCCGCTGTTGGTAAAAACCGGTGGCTGCAACGATCCGTAAAGCTGTTCATCCTGCAACTGTTTTAATACGATGGCGCTCCTAAAAGGGATGTATTCATAGACGACCTGGTTCACTGCCGGTAACCAGTCATCATCTTTTGTCCGGGCCGGCCAGCTGCCCTGATCCCCCCAGCGGGCCGATTCGGCAATGATGGCAAGCTCCAGTTGATCGGAGGTTTTCCGGAAACGACGGACGCAGGAATCGGGATGGAACACCCCGCTGTTGAAAAAGTGACGGTACACCCGGTCGGCAAACCTGATCCTGTATTCTACATTCTGGGAAAGTTTGAAATGAAGCCATTGCGGGTGGAATCTTTGGAAGCTGGTGACGTTCATTGTCGGAGATACACGGCCGATGTTCACCCGGTTTTCATTAATGCCAACCCCGGGGCCGACCGGATCGGTAAGGAGGGTGTGTTCTGAATCGTGTTGGAGAAATTTAAATCCTTCCCGCTTTTGGTTTCTGTTGTATATGGCATAGAAATTATTCGGGTTGTAGTTGCTTGAGAACTTGGATACCGGCGCGTCAAAATTCCCGGTATAAAAAATGATCAGCATGTAATCGATCAGGTTATCAATATCGACCCATACCGTTAGCGAAGTGTCTGCTTCTCCGAATGAATTGGATCCTATCAATTTATAATAGTTGGCGTTTACCGCAAATCCCTGCAGGCACATTTCCCAAATCCGTTGCCAGGCATCCGTATTTCCATTCGTAGCTTCGATCCCATAATTATTAAAATCATCGCCGATATTAACTTTGATCACGTCATAATCTTCCTCATCTCCTCCGAAATAGGATTCAGCGAAGGATTCTTCGGCCCGTTCCTGGGTTTGGTAGATCCCCCAGTAGAGCCCGTTCAGGTACAAATGATAATACCTGCTTCGAGTGTAAGGCTGAAGCATGTCCCTTTGGCAATCGCGTGAGAAAACATCCCTGTTCATGGTACAATAAGGGGCTTCTTCTCCACCCTTGCTCCAGGAATAGTTCTGGCTGCATCTCAGATCCACCTTGTCAAATTCATTGACCCCTTCATCCCCGAACAAGGGGAACCTGAGTTTGCGTTCTCCGTATTCCGACCTGAAAAAGAGCCTGAAAGCATGTTTGGCAAACTCATCGTGGCGACTCCATCCTCCTCTGATCCGGAGCCCTGCATTTATGTTAAATCCCGGACTTCCGTCTGGATTTATCAGTTCCACATTGGCGAACCGTTCCCAGGAACGCCCGTGGTAACTTGCATTCACATAAATTCCATAGTTCGGGTTGAACAGATCCCCCGGATCAACGACCAAAGAGAGGGATGGCAGGTCCAGCAGCGCGTCATCGATCAGGCTGGCATACCGGCTGTCGTTGATGATTTTTGCATCCATCGGCAAATCGATAACCTGTCCGTTTACCCCAGATGCAGGCCAGTTTCCCCCAGGGTGGGCGGTCACTTCCTTCACCCGGTCAATAAAAATATAAGAACGGGTAACCGGTTTGCTGGGATCGAAACCCTCTTCAAATTTTGACGCTCTCAGTATGACGACACCGGTTTTCGCTCTTCCTCCCAGGGTTGTTGCGGGATCTATCGTCACTGAGACAGGGGAAAAAGCTTCAATAGCAGTTGCTGAAGACCTCGGATCACTCCCGTCCAGGGTGTATTTTACCGTTTCACCCCCGAAAAGCGAACTGATCTTTGCCACAAAGGGAGTGGTGTAAAATCCGCTGGGTCGGTCGCAGTTCACACCGGTGGTTTCCGGCAGCCATTTTACACCTTCCATTTTCAGGTCCAGGTAAAAATCGCTGCTTGATTTTGAAAGATTAAATCCCTGCACGGCAATCAGATTCGCTCCTTCCGCCAAAGGCAGTTGCTCCTTCCTCAGGGTATAGCGTTCAAACTCACCCGACTCGTGAGAGTTAATGGCGCCCTGGGTGTATGCATAATTCGAAGGAACATTGCTTTGCAAAATCTGAACGCCATTGATCCATAAGACAAAACCATCATCATAATCCACATCGATCCTCAATTCGTCGATGTTGTCCAGGGTTTCGACAAAAATCTCTTTCCGGATATAAAAAGTGGTGTATTTCCCTAACATGTCCGTGAGCAGGGTTCCGCCTGTTCCGTCACCATACCGGAAAGGAGCATTACCTACTGCCCATCCTGTTGCATTGAATCCGGCGGTTCTCCAAAGATCAATGGGTTGGGAGGGCTCTGAAATCCCCTTGAAATAAGACCATTGGGACCCCCAGTCCACAAAGAGCTGGGCAGAGACTTCCACCCTGATAACAAGGACTAACAGAACCAAGCATGTAATGATCCTTCGCATTTTTTGTACTTTAATAAGAAATATCAAACGTTTATTCCCCCTTTTTGTCGTACGTCAAAAATAGATAAAATTATTCAGCATTTCTGTTGATTCCATTTTAGTTGACACCGTGAGGAATCTTATGTCATAACAAACTGTTTTGCGTATTCTTTGCCGGGCACCGAAATCAAAATAATAGAACACTATTGTATGCCGGAAAAAATTATCTTTACCGGATATTCCATTTTTCAAACATTTTTATAACTTTACCGCTTATTACCTGAGAAAGACATTCTAATACTGAAACAATAATTACTAATCTTTAAAAATGAAGCGTATGAAAAGAATCTTTACTTTATTGGTTTTGGCTGTAATCATGACTGCTGCCTATGCACAGAAGCCTGAAGGTGTTGTCATGAAGGCTGAAACTAAGCCTGTGATTGACGGTGTCAGGGATGCTGCTTATGATGTGGCCAATAAGTACAACATTGACCAGCCTTTTGTCGGCAATACCGCCCCGGCTCCAGCTCCGGCCACAATTGGTGCACCGGGTGAATCCACCTGGGAGATGTTGTGGGATGCAGACGGTTTTTATGTTTTTATTACGGTGAAGGATGACGAATGGTATCCTGCATACGCGGCCGGAGCCGCCAACCATTGGGAATATGACAAGGTGGAGATCTATTTTGACGTAAACTACGTCCTTGAGGATGGTCTTGGCGGTTCGTCTGAAAACAAAGGTGGCAATCAGGGGCATTACCAGTTTGCTCCGGTACCGGTGCAAGCAAAGATCGACGGCACACCCACTACGGCCACCTCCGGATGGGTATGGGCTTACAAAGTGGAGAATCCCACATGGACCTGCGAGTTTTTCGTTCCGTTCAGCCTGATGACCGATAAGGAAGGTGTTGCCATGGACAGGTCGGGTATTCTCGGATTCGATGTGACCGTCTGTGACAAAGAGTCTTCCGATCCCACACCGTCGAGTTCGAACCGCAAACGCGCCGTATGGGCCAATACCGGTCTTGTCAACGAGTCTTACTCCAACATGGATGCATGCGGGTTGATTACGCTGGATGGCGTGGGTGACAAGGTGTATATCGATGCCATCACCCTTACCGGGGGAACCATTACCGAGGACAACGGGACCCTGCAGATTGTCGCTACCATTGATCCCCCTGATGCAACAGAACAAACGTTGAGATGGTCGGTGGAATCGGTGACGGGAAAGGCAACCATAGACCAGACCGGTCTATTGACAGGCGTTGCCGACGGGGTGGTCAAGGTGAAGGCTGAGGCTGTCGACGGTTCTTACGTGGATGCCGAAGTGGAAGTCACCATCAGCGGACAAATCCCGACCGTGTGGGAGTTGAACCTTATTAAAAACGGCCTTTTTGACCAGCTGAACGAAAACGGTCAGCCCCTATTCTGGGGCGGATGGGTTGACGGAGTATATGGTCAACCCTGGACGGTGATAGATGGTTATGTTGTGTGTCAGGTGGATACCGCCCATTCCACCGAAAACTGGCACTACCAGTTCAACCAGACAGGTCAGTTTACAGCACTCCCCGATATTCCGTACATCTTGAAATTCGTTGCCTGGGCGGACAGAGACAGGAATATCTGCGTCGACTTTGAGGATACCGGAGCGAATAACTACAACCGCTACGGTGCTTCCGGCGATGAGCATGCAACGAATGGAAGATCGGAATGGACCTTCCCGGTTACCACGACACCCACCTGGTATACCTTCCATGTGACTTTCGATCAGATAATCCCGACTACCGTACAGAAAATCCAGTTCATGCTTACCCAGGCAGTGGGTACGGTATTCCTTGACAGCATTTTGCTGATTAGTGAAGCGGATTTGGCCCTAACGACCAGTGCGGCCATGCCTGAAATGGCCTCCTTCAAGGTCTACCCCAATCCGGCCGTACGTAATCTGACCGTTGAGCTGAATGCTCCCAATACCCGGGTCACGATCTACAACAGCCTGGGGGTTAAAATGGAGGAAGCGCTGGTTCCCGGAACACGGCATACCTTTGATGTCAGTTCCTACACCAAAGGTTTGTATTTTGTCAAGGCGGGTAATGTCGTTGTGAAATTCCTGAAGTGAGCACCTCAGGGTGTTTATCAATAACGAAAAAAGGCTGTCCCGCAAGGACAGCCTTTTTTACCTTCCTGCAACGGAATGCCGGAAACCCCTATTTCACCGTCATTGAAAGATGTTGTTTCATATAGGCCGTGTCAACTCCGGCAGCCAGCCCGGCAGGGACGGAAGGTCCAAGGATGGTATTTCGTATGGCGAGCGGGGAAACCTTTACTTCGCCGGTAATCAGTTCGGGAATGTTGTAGTTTTTGATAAAGGTCTGGTAAAATCCGGGATCTTTCTGGGGCATCACAAAAGGTTTTGAGGCATTGCCGTTTTCGTCGAGGAAGGAGAAGAAGGGACGGGCAAAAAGGCCGTCGAGGCGTTTGCTGGTAAAAACAAACCACCTTCCGCTGCTTGAAAAACTGTGGTAGCTTTCGGTATGGGGGCTGTTGATCTCCATTTTCCGGTATTCCCCGGTCTCCAGGTTCAGCAGGTTCAGGTCGCTCATAGGGTGGTGGATGGTAAAATAACCGTTGTCGCTGGTGCAGAACATCAGGAATTTCCCGTCGGGCGATACTTTGGGGAAACTGATGCTTTTTCCTAACTGCCGGTGTGAAAGGACCGTATCAACGGTTCCCCAGGCGTGGGTGGCGACGTCAAAACCGATACGCAGCAGATCGTACCGCTCATGAATCCGGTCATTCAGACCATTCACCGGAGGCGAACTGGTAAAGTAAAGGGTTTTCCCGTCAGGCGACCATGCCGGCAGATTCTCCCGGTTGGCCGTCGACACCGCGGGCGAAGTGGTGACGATGTCTTCCTGGGAATCGTACACAATGAGGTCTGAATATGCGTCCGACACTTCAATCCGAACCTCCCCGGTGCAGAAATTCTGGCCGATGTTGTTGACGGAATAGGCAATGTGCCTTCCGTCGGGATGCCAGCTAGGATATGCTCCGGCGCTGACGGTATAGTTGGTTTTGGTGTCCACCTTTTTCATCTCCCCCTTACGGTTGATAAAAGTCCCCCCGTGAATGGCCCGGATATGGATCATCATATAGTCAGGATCGTTTCTGCTGAATGCATGGCAGTTCATACACCCATATTCGACCGATTTGTTTTCCAGGATGGGCTTCTCATCGAAATTCTCAAGGTTGCGCTGGTAAATTCCCAGCTTATTCCACAATACATAGCCGGTATTGATCAGCCGGTAAGCCAGATGGCTGTCAATTTTCTCAGTGCTGATTTCGTTGACAATGGAGCGGAATTTTTGCCATTCTCCCTGCTCTGACTTCACAAATACATCAATTTGCAGATCGGAGCCAGCTCCCTGTTGCAGCATTTGGCGCCATTTGCCCAGGTCAATCCTGATGGATGATTTGCCGCTCCTGACCACCAAAGGCTTTTCCCCGCCGGCTGTGAACCTCACTTCATAAGCCTTCCCGGGTTCGTTGATTTTGAAATTGAGCGGAGCAATATTGGGGGGAATAGTGATGCCCGTATAATCGGGAAAAATAAGGGGCAGCCTTGGGATTTCGACGAACGAATCGACCCTGGCCTGGCACGAAACCAGCCATGCCGCCACGAATCCGATTGTGAATTTCAGCAAAGTTTTGTTCATCTGATGAGGGTTTTATTTTTTAACACCTGGGTGACTTTGGGATCCAGGTAAAGAATGTAGTACCAATAGGTCTTTTCGAAATCCTTTTGCAAGGCTGACCTGGCGGCCTTTACGTCATTGTTGAATTGCTTCAGGATGGCATTGAATTTTCCGAAACGCTGCAAGGTTTCGTCTGTAAAGGTTTCCGGGGTAATGAAATCGGGGAACGATCTGTTTCTCATGATTTCGACCGCCAGCATCTCTTCCCAGGACCGGGGCAGTTTTTGCAAGCCAAAGGAGGTGTACCGGGGCAGGTAGGTCATGAAATCGGTGAAATTGGAGGACAACTGGGTGTGGGTAATAAGATAATCATAGGCGAACCGGTTTTCAGGATTAGTCTCAAGCAAAAATTTCAGATCGCTCAGCGGATCCAGGTGAATGAACTCCCTGGTCGGGTTGAATAGTCGTTTTTCGGCGATCAGGTTATCTTTCGCTGCCAGGGCAGTGTCGGTGAGATAGGGGCGGTATCGGGCGACCCAGTCACGACAAAGCAGGTTTCGGTCCAGAACTGCCAGAAATTGTTCGGCCTGTTGATATTGACGGTTCACGAGACTGGCCATGACCAGGCGTTTTAATATCCTTGGGCTGTTGGGCATCAGTGTTTGGGCTTCATACGCCCAATGCAACGATTCACTCATCAGTCCGAGGTCAAAATAGAGGTCGCTGTTGGGCATGGTCAGACTGCCGTTGATGGTGGAATTGTCATAAAACAAGCCATAAACACCCAGCAACTGCGGATAGGCGAACAGCCTCTCCGGGAGTTGCCCCAGGTGGGCATAGGCCCTGTTTACCTGGAAATTCACCCGGAAGTCATATCTTTCAGTTTTTTCGACAGCCTTCAGTAATTCGTTCCATTGCCCGTTTTCGGCAAGATATTCCACCTGAAGCACCCGTTTCTTTTCGGGATCGAATGATTTGACGAACAGAAAATAACCGGCTGCCAGCAAGATGACCATTTGAAGGAGATGAACACCGTATGCCGTTTTGAAGATGGCCACTTTGGACGCAGTTTCCCCTTTGACCTGTTTGGGCGTCGTTTCCCCCGTGACCTGTTTAGGCTCCGGAAGCAATTCTGGTTTTTGTTTTACAAAGAAAAAAATCAGCAGGATAACCGGAAGGAGCGAATAATAGATGTATAGCTGGTAAAAAGTGGTATAGGCCAGCAATTCGGGATGTCTGACCACCACCAACTTGTAAACATCGCCCAATGTTACCGGATACAGGAACCTGTAACCCAGGAAAGGAAGGAAGGCTGCAAAAAGGAGCATGGCAGGGATTTCCGCGGCCCGGTATTTCAAGTCCCGGGAAGAGAGGATGATGATGCTGGTTGAAAGGGAAAAGACGAAGAGTGCCGGACCGCTGGCGAGGTAAAAGAGAAGAAACGCTGCAACCGGCCATATGAAGAGGCTTCCTTTTGGATTTTTCCGGTGAAGCAGGGCGAAGACCCAGGTGAACACAAAGGCACATAAGAGTCTGACGGTGGCATAATAGGGGTACCGGTAATCCGTCATGACCAGCACGCCAAAAAGCAGGATAACGCCGAAAACCGATATTCCGTATTTCCTCGTACAGGAGGTTCCGGTGGCCAGGTCCATGGCCAGGAACCCCGGTAAAGCAGCTACCGCCACGACCAGAAAGCTTCCCGATAGGGGATAGAAAAAAAACTGAGAGATAAATTCGGCCATGTAATCAGCCCATCCCCCCGGATAGGTGGTATAGCTCCGGAGAAAATCCCGGGAGAACAGGAATCCGGTTTGTTGCGAATGATAATGCAGGAATGGCTCAATCCAGTATGCCGTGATCAACCAGGCTGCCAATATCAGCACCAGGACGGAGAGATTCCGGAGATTTAAGATATTCTTTATCATAGCTCTATGTTTCAAAGGCAGGTTGATGGAACAGTCACGTTCACATCACTTTTTCACTGACCAGCAATTTGGTGGTTGACGCAAAATCCCTTCCTGAGATCTGAAGAAAATAGACTCCAGGGTTCAGGGGTCCTGATTCCTTCAGATTGATTTGAAAGCCTGACCGGTTAACTCTGACCGATTTTCGGTATACCTGTTCTCCGGTAATGGAGTACAGGGAACAGAGGTAATCGCCTCCCGGTTGGGCGGGACTCAATTCAACGGAGAGGATGCCGTGGGTGACGGGATTCGGGAATACCGCGGCCTTATGCAGGGCAGCCCTCCGGATGCTGGTTGTATTGTCCGTGATACTGATCCAGTTGATGTTAAATCCGGCATCTTTAATCACCATCTTCAGGAGATGCTCTCCCTCCTCAAGTTCAATGGACGATGAAACGGTTGTCCAGGACTGCCAACTCCCGGTAGTGGGGGTGTTCAGGGAGGCCTTTACCTGGTTGTCAACGAGGAACTCCATCTTGCCGGGATTTGTTCCGGCTACCCTGGCTGAAAGTTTATAGGTGCCTCCTTTAACGACCTGAATTTTATATTCCGCCCAATCATTAACATCAGTCCAGCCGATGTTTAAAAAACCATCGGTGTCTGATGCCGGTTCCGCAAAAAGCCCTGACATGCGATAGTATTCTTCCACCTCTATCCTTCCGGGAATCTGAAACTTCATGTCAGGATCATACACGGGGATATCCATGTACAACTCTCCCAGTTCGGTCAGCATGCCGTCCGCCCCGTAGAGGTCTATATAAGGGTAGGTGGTTTGGCCTGTTTGCCGGCGGCCGATAAACCAGGCATAACGGTAAACATCCGGGTCGCGTTCCAGGAAATTGGTGGTCCCGGCGAGGTATTTTTTCTGATCCCCGGGGTTGTTCACGGAGTTATCCCAGGCGGCAAATTCGGTCACCCAGATCGGTTTTCCATATTTCCGGCCTTCTTCGATGTATCCGGCCATGGAATCCCCTCCGCCATACCAGTGAAGGGCGATATGGTCCACCCGGCAACTGTCGCACGCTTTGAAAAAATCGTCGAGATAAACAAAAGGATTGGTATAGGTGATCCCGTTTTCAGACACGCAGTCGCCGCAATAATTAACCGCCGGACTTACCAGCTTCAAATCATACTGGTCGGCGATGGCTTCCAGATAAGGCCATGCTTTGGCTGCGGCGGTGGGAGTCATATTGGCCTGGGTCTTGAAATTGGGTTCGTTGAACCCCAACACATAACGGATATTCGTGTCCTGCCTGGCCCAGTTGAGAACCCCGTTGATCCCGCTGCTGTTCCAGGCCATGGGCACAAAATCGACATTGTAACCCGGATAGCTCTTCCGTACCGGAGACTCGGGTACCGGAGACCAATTGTACCACCAGGAAATATACGGGGAAAAATTCTTCAGATCATTATCGGAATGGTAGCCATAAGAGACTCCTCTTTTGTAACTTTTTACCTGCGACATACTTTCCGCAACCAGAAATGACAAAAGCATTACGAGGATCCATTTTTTTATCATTGCCCTTACTTAAATAATATTCCAAAAATAGCAAATCCTGTTATGTTTCAGCATGTCGGGGTTCTGATTTTAAACGGTATGCCTCATTTACCCCGGTGACCACGACATACTTTCAAATCTTTTCCTAATTTTGAAGGGAGAGGGTTTCTTTATACCGCACGGAATGTCCCAAAAGGAGAAAATGCTTTTGTTTGTGGTTTTGCCGGCAATATTTCTTGTTTCGGCTTTTCTTTATATTGTTTTCATCGTCAGGCCTGTGCTTATCTTTCATCATGTACAGCCCCCATTTCTTCTAGACGCCGGTTTCTTTGCCGGCCATACCGATCTTCCCGGAGAACTCATCGGGTTGTTTGCAAACTTCCTGCTCCGTTTTTTTCAGTTCAATTTTTCAGGTTCTGTGGTACTCTTCAGCGTAGCCCTTCTTACCGCCTGGTTGGTTTACTCGCTCCTCAATTGTATTAACAGAACCAAGGTGAATCTGATCCCTGCCCTGATGCTTTTCAGCATGCAGGTGATCCTTGCCGGCAATTACGACCTCCCGTTTTCCGTTCACCTGTCGGTACTTGCGGTTGCCTTCTGTTTATGGCTTTTTGCAAAACACCGGAACGGTTGGCGACAAAGTCTGGCATACTATCTGGCAGCCGCCCTGGGAGTCTGGTACCTCTGTGGAAGCGGATATCTGTTGCTCTTTTCGGCCGGAGCATTGTTGCTTTCAATGGACAGAAAAACAGGAAAACCACTCTTCCTGATCCTGTTTATCGGGGCGTTTGCCGTTTTATTCCCTGTATTTGCCTACACCCGTTTGTTTGTCTTGCCCGAAGCGCATAAATATCTCTATTTTTTCCCGGCGGAGATCTATTTCAAAGCGTACTCTCCAGGTCCTCCATTTTACGGATATGTTGCGCTGATCCCGGCTTTAATCCTGACATCATTACTGATAAAAGGGGTTCATGCCCTGCGTGCCGGCTTCCGGGAGCCGTCTCTTGCCGTCAGAAGCATTCCTTACCTGCTGTACCTGCTCCTTCTGGCGGTGGTTTTCCTGACACATACGCATGCTTCCGTGAAAGATGACCGAAATATCGTGGCAAGTGATTATTACTGCTTTGTGAACGATTCCCGAAAAGCGGCCACCGCTGCCAAAAGGGTGCGGGACTATAGCTTTCATGCTAACTTCAACCATAATCTGGCTCTTCTGAAATCGGGCAGGTTAAGCAGGGATTTTTTTGATTTTTTCCAGATTTCAGGTACCGATGCGATCTGTCCCGATTGTGAATTCCTGCCCGACAGGTCATTCGTAATTGCCGATTTTTATTATCACCTGGGTTTTATCACCGAAGCCCGGCATTGGGCATATGAATCGCTCGTTTATTATCCCTACAGTCCGAGAGCCATGCAGATGCTGGTAAGGGTTCATCTGGTAACCAGGGAATACAAAGCCGCCGCCAGGTATCTGTATCTGTTGAAAAAGGGGTTGACAAACCGGAATTTCGTACGTGAATTCATGCCTTTGGTGAAGGATACCCTTCTTGCTGAGGGGCATCCCGAAATTGTTGAAAAAAGAGGTTTCATGCCTGCGGAAAATGAGCTTAGTCCTTTTGCGGAACAACGGTTCAGGGAGTTGCTGGAGGCGAACACTGACAATAAAAGCGCCTATGAATGCCTGATGCTTTATTACCTGCTCGATGACCAGCCTGAAAAATTCATGGTCCTGTATGAAGAAGCCGGAAATTACTTTTCTTCCCCGGTGGAGATGTATGAGGAGGCTGTATTGATGTATGGTGAAAAAACCGGCACGGAGGTGATCTCCCGCTACAACCTCAGCCAGCCGGTCATCGGCAGATACCATGATTTTATGGCCGGGGTGGCCGGGGCTGGGGGAAGTGTAAGGAAAGCCAGGGATCTTCTTTTCAAAGAGTATGGGAACAGCTATATGTACTATCTGAAATTCATATATCCGCGGATTATAAAACCCGAAATCATTCCCGGAAGCGATGAAGAACAACCGATTTAAGCAATGCCGGTTTGCCGGCAATATCCGTCATTCGAAGGTATTGCTGGCTTTTACAGTTATCATGACAACCCTGGTCAGGTGTTCCATGGGGACGGGTGACTTTGCCGCGACGAATTCTGACGCACCCATTTTCCCTGAATATTACGGGCTGACCCTTCCGCCCAATATTGCCCCGCTTAATTTTATCATTAAAGGCGCGGGGTGCCGGTACCGGATCGAAATTTCCTCTGAAAAGGGAAAAGCTATTGTCATCAACCAAAAGTCACCTCACGTTGAAATTCCGGTCAGGGAGTGGCACCGGCTTCTCGGGTCAAATGCCGGCAAGGATCTGCGGGTGGACATCCGGGAGTATGCTGATAAGCAGTGGAAGCGATACAATGTGATCACCCATCATATTTCAGCGGATTCCATAGATGCTTTTCTGGTTTACCGGCTGGTTCATGCGGTTTATCTCCTTTGGCGTGATATGGGGATTTATCAGAGGAATCTCACGAATTTTGATGAGATCCCTGTCATCGAAAACAGTTCGACGGATTACGGATGTATCAACTGCCACGCTTTTGCCGGCCGGGATCCTTCCCGGATGATGATTCATTTCCGTTTACAGCATGACGGGACATTGGTTTGGAACAGCGACTCTTTATCGGTCATCAACACAAAGGATCCCTCTACCCTTTCGGGGGGTGTTTATCCGTCCTGGCATCCCGGCGGAAAACACATCGCCTTTTCGGTGGGCAAACTCAATCCGCATCTCACCACCCGTTCCGGAAAGACGGTGGATGTGTCGGACAAGGTTTCCGACCTGATGATCTATGATCTGGAAAACCGCCGGGTGATCACTTCCCCCCGGGTATCAACCTCGCGGCGGGAAAACTTGCCGGTATGGTCGCCCGACGGAAAATACATCTATTTCACATCTGCGCCGGAGGCAATTACCGGGGATAAAGAAAGCAGGCTGCATGCAAAATATGATTTAATGCGGATTGCCTTTGACACACAAAGCAATGAATGGGGGGAACCGGAAATGGTTCTCAGTTCCGGAGTGACCGGGAAAAGTATTTCCATGCCGTCAATATCTCCTGACGGAAAAATGATGGTCTGTGCCATGACGGACTATGGCTATTTTACCATTTTTCACAAAGAAAGTGATCTTTACCTGGTTAACCCGGCAACCGGGGAGTACCGGGAAATGGAAATCAACAGCGGCAGTGCTGAGAGTTATTCGTCGTGGTCTTCCAATGGCAGATGGCTGGTATTCAGCAGCAAACGGCTGGATGAGGTTTTCACCGTCCCGCACATTGCTTACATCGACAGCAGCGGAAACACCGGCAGGCCTTTCGCCCTTCCCCAGAAGGACCCGGGAATCTATCTCAGGACCCTGGCCAATTTCAACCGTCCCGAGCTGATAACGGGAAAAATTGAACTGACGCCCCGACAGATCAGGGACGCGGTGGTCCGATAAACTGGAATGCCCGCCTGATGTGCACGGCAATGGCTGCTTCAGTCCACTTCCCGTAATCATGGCATGGCATTTGCATTTATCTTTTCAGGTTCTATAAGAAGAACGCTTTTCTGTTGGTTCTGTTTATTTTCTGCCATTTGCTTCGTTGGCCAAATAGGGCGGTATCGGAGATACCGTCTTATTTGTTTGGGAACAGGTGAGCCTTGCCAGAAAAGATAAAAGACAAATCAGTATTTTCGATGGTAAACCCAGGCTTCTGTTTCCGGATTCAGGGAGTTGTAAACGTTAGCCGCTCTTACGGCTTCCCTTTCTGTGGCAAAGCTGTCAATGGCCACCAGGTAAAAATTGCCGGTCAGGCCCAGATGAACGGGATGGTATCCTTTTGCTGTCAACAGGTTAAAGAATTTATCGGCATTTTCGGGCGATTTGAAACTGCCTCCCACGGTATAGTAGGATTCTGTATGGGGAATGACCACCCCGCTGCTGTCGGCCGGAATGATCATTGCATGACCGGATTGGGTATCCAGGGTATCGGCCGACTGATGTTGCACCGCAGCAGAAACGGAATCCGTTTTTTCCGCAACGGCTGGTCCGGTGACCAATGAAGAGGGCTTTTTGTGCAGAAAGAGAAAGTACAGGGCAGCCAAAGCGGCCAGCAGGGTGAAAAACCCGGCAATCCCTGCAGCCATAGTTTTTCTCTTTTTATATTCTTTTTCAAAGGTTCTGCCAGAGGCCGGGATTGTCAGCACGGAGGATTCCGGAGTGGTGACGGTCAACGGTTGCAACCCGAAGGAATCGGCAAGCTCCCCGCTTTTCTCTTCAGGAATGAATTCGATCCCGCCTTCTGTGGGGACCAATTTGCCCAGTTCTTCAAACCTGACAGTCTCATCATGTTCAAGACGGTAAACCACGTCATCGGCAAATCCGCTGACGATTTTTGTGGCCCGGGAGGCTGTAATTTTCAGGCTGTGGGCAAGATGGCCGGCCAGGGCGCCATCATTTTTTTTCAGGCCGGGATTGAAGGAGACCTTCCGGGAAGGCGGAACCATTTTCTGAACCCCTTCATCGAAGTGCGCCGGCCGGTATTCCGCCAGAAAAGCACCTACGCCGGGGAGAATGACATACTCGTTTTCTTCAAGTAATTCGGCAATAAATCCAGAAATATTCACCGGTTCTTTTTTTTTCAAAAGTAGTGAAAATTTGACCATGCCCTGATCCCGGGAATCGGAGTGTCATCAACCCTGTTTTTTTGCCGGACTGCGGTATCGGCCCAGTAAAAATGCTCCCGGATATGGTCATTATTTGGAATATGCTACATTTGTAATAAAAAAAGAATGACCGGAAAAATATTGGTCACAGGCGGAACCGGATACATAGGTTCTCATACGGTGGTTGAACTTCAGGAAGCCGGGTATGATGTGATTGTCGTGGACGATCTTTCCAATTCAGGGATTGACGTATTGGACAATATCGCGAAGATTTCAGGTACAAAGCCCGCATTTTCAAAAATCAACCTGGCGGACGGCGTAAAAACGGACAATTTTTTCAGCCGGCACCATGATATTGTGGCGATTATTCATTTCGCCGCTTCCAAGGCGGTGGGGGAATCGGTGCAGATTCCGCTTCACTATTACCGGAACAACCTGGTTTCAACGATGAACCTGCTGGATTGCCAGCTGAAGTACGGCATTGCCAACATTGTTTTTTCCTCCTCGTGCACGGTTTACGGCCAGCCCGACAAACTCCCCGTCACGGAAAGCACTCCCCGGAAAGATGCTGAGTCACCCTATGGGAATACCAAAAGGGTTATAGAAGATATCCTGCGTGATGCCATCCATGCTTATCCCCAACTTAGGGGGATCGCCCTCCGTTATTTCAATCCCATCGGGGCCCATCCTTCGGCTCTGATCGGGGAATTGCCCCTGGGAGTGCCGCAAAACCTGGTTCCTTTCATCACCCAGACGGCGGCGGGAATCCGGAATGAGTTGAAGGTCTTCGGGAGTGACTATGATACCCCCGACGGTTCGGCCATCCGCGATTACATCAATGTGGTCGATCTGGCCAAAGCCCATGTGATCGCCATCGAACGCCTCCTTCACAACAGGAATAAGGAAGGGTTTGAAGTGTTTAACTTGGGAACGGGAAATGGCTCTACCGTGCTGGAAATCGTCAGGGGATTTGAAAAGGCCACCGGGGTTAAGCTAAATTATAAAATCGTAGACCGCCGGCCGGGCGATATAGAAAAAATATGGGCTGACACCACCTATGCTAATGAAGAACTGGGATGGAAGGCCCGAATCGGGCTGGAGGAGACCCTGCTCTCTGCCTGGAACTGGGAAAAACGGATCAGGGGCATCGGGGATTGAGGTTGAGGTTAAGATTAATGGCATAATCGGCTGGTATTTGAGAGTGAAAGGGGCTAAAGTTGAGATTAATGGCAAAAACAAAGGAAATGAAAGAAATATTGATAACGGGCGGTGCGGGTTTCATCGGGTCGCATGTGGTCCGTTTGTTCGTCACGAAATACCCGGCTTGCCGGGTGGTCAATCTCGACAAACTGACCTATGCCGGCAACCTGGCAAACCTGAAGGATATCGAGGATATGCCCAATTACCGGTTTGTCAGGGGAGACATTGTCGACGGGGATTTTGTGCAGCAATTGTTCAGGGACCATCAATTCGACGGGGTCATCCATCTGGCTGCCGAATCGCATGTCGACCGGTCGATTTCCAATCCAATGGAATTTGTTTTCACCAATGTGATCGGCACCGTCAACCTGCTGAATGCCGCTCGTCATTGCTGGGGCGATTCGCCGCAGGGGAAGTTGTTTTATCATGTTTCCACCGATGAAGTATATGGTTCGTTGGGGAAGGAGGGCATCTTCACCGAAGAGACCCGCTACGACCCGCACAGTCCCTACTCTGCCTCCAAAGCGAGTTCCGACCACTTTGTCAGGGCATACCACGATACCTATGGCTTGCCCGTGGTGATCTCGAATTGTTCCAACAATTACGGATCTTTCCAGTTTCCCGAAAAACTGCTGCCGCTTTTCATCAACAATATCAGGTATAACAAGCCGCTGCCCGTATACGGAAAGGGCGAAAACGTACGCGACTGGCTGTGGGTGGAAGACCATGCCCGGGCCATCGATCTGATCTTCCACAGGGGAAGGGTGGGTGAAACTTACAATATCGGCGGACATAACGAGTGGAGAAACATAGACCTGATCAGGCTGATGTGCCGGATCATGGACCGCAAACTGGACCGCACACCCGGAACCTCCGAAAAGCTGATCACCTTTGTGAAAGACCGGGCAGGTCATGATCTCAGGTATGCCATTGACTCCTCCAAATTACAGCGTGATCTGGGCTGGACCCCAAGCGTGCAATTCGAAGAGGGACTGGAAAAAACCATCGACTGGTACCTTTCTCATGAGGAGTGGCTTAATAACGTGACCAGCGGCGATTACCTCCGTTATTACGAAGAACAATACGGGAAAAGATAAATCCCCGAAAACCATTTGCTGGTACACCGGTTAATTTCATTTTTCTTTCCGGAACCCCTTTTTTGTTTATCGGTTGAATTCTCTGTTTACCGGTAAAACTACCCACATTTACTGGATTTCTATGTCTTTCAGCTTATTTGTATGTAACATTTGTACCTGTAATCAGTCTATTACAGTGAACGAAGCAACAGAAACAGAAAACATAAAACAGGAAAGCCATGAAAACAAGAATTTTATTGATCCTTTTGGGTTTGGTCCTCACATCTTTCTTAAGTACCGGAACAGTACATGCAAAAAACAGGGCGGCTGTCACATTCAATGAAAGTTATGCCGACGCCCGGGATACGGAACTGAACCTTGAAAATTGGATGGTGAATGAGTGTTATTGGAAATGCATGGAATTCAACTGTCTGGCAAGGGACTTTGACGAAGCCCTTGTACTGGAAGAGTGGATGACCGGCATCGAAACATGGGAGAGCCGTATTTATGCCCCGGTTGAAGAAGAAACGGCGCTTGTGCTGGAAAAGTGGATGACGGGCATCGGTGCGTGGGAGAGCTATGTCTATGCCCCCGCGGAAGAGGAAGCAACTCTTTCGTTGGGAAGCTGGATGACCGACGGCCGGTTTTGGAACAGAGGCGCTGGAAACTATGCAGCCATCGGGGAATGACAGGATAGAACAGTGCTTCCGGTCAGGGAAGCGGAACAGGAGATACGACGGACCTTTTTCAACGCATCAGTGGTGAGTGAAACAACCCGGCTTCAGGAGAGATCATACGTAGCGGGGTCCTGACTTGATGAGTACGTCGTTGACGAATTGCCTGATCTGCTGTTCATCCTCACGCCGGCAAACCAGGAGGGTGTCGTTTGATTCAACCACGATATACCCTTCCAATCCCTGAAGAACGGCAATTTTATGGTCAGGGAGGTTGATGATGGTGTTCTTGCAATCATAGGTAAAAACATGGTTCGCTGTGATCACGTTTCCGTTTTCATCCTTTTCCTTATTGTCATAAAGCGATCCCCAGGTTCCCAGGTCACTCCAGCCAAAGTCGGCAGTCAGCACGAAGACGTTGTCCGATTTTTCCATGATCCCGTAATCAATGGAAATGCCCATGCATTCCGAATAAATCTTGTTGATAAAGGGAGTTTCATCAGGGGTGTTGTACAGGTGATCTCCCTGGGCAAACAAGGCGGCAACTTCCGGCAAATGGGTTTCCAGGGCGGTCAGGAAGGAGGGCAGTGACCAGAGGAAAATCCCTGAATTCCAATAGAACTCCCCGCTTTGAAGGAAGACTTCCGCCATTTTCAGGTCTGGTTTTTCAGTGAAGGTTTTTACGTGAAACAGGTTGCCGGTTTCTTTGAATTTCACCTGTTCGCCGGTCTGGATATATCCGTATCCTGTTTCAGGCCTCGAAGGGTGGATGCCAAGGGTAAGCAGGACCTTTCGTGAAGCGACATAATCGAGGCCGGTATTGATTTGGTTCAGAAACTCATCTTCCTTGAGGATGAGGTGGTCCGAAGGGGCCACGATCAGGTTGGCTTTGGGATTGATGGTTTTAATTTTGTTGGCTGCATAGGCCACACAGGGGGCGGTGTTTCTGCGGAGAGGCTCGCTGAGAACCTGGTAGCTCCCTATCTCCGGCAGTTGTTCCTTTACCAGGGAAACATAATCGGAACTGGTGACGATATAGAAATTTTCCTTCGGGATAATTTTCGAGAAACGGTCAAAGGCTTGCTGAAGAAGCGTCCGGCCGGTTCCCATAATATCAAGAAATTGTTTGGGTTTCGATTTCCTGCTCAGGGGCCAAAACCTCGATCCGATCCCCCCTGCCATGATGATACAGTAATTATTGCTCATGATTCATCCGTTGGTATAGTTTTCAAAAGTATCCAAATTTTCGGTATTCCTGCACGAAAATAGACCATTCGACGGGGTGGAATTGAGAATCAGGGGTTAAAAGTTTTTTCAGGGCGATTAAGTTTGTATTTTTAGGCAAATTTTAAAGAAGATGGATTGGCTTTTTCATGTCGGACGATACTTCTGGATGCTCGGAAAGACCTTTTCCAGACCGGAAAAGTTCAAAATGTTCGTTCGGCAGCTCTTTCATGAAATTGAGGGACTGGGGGTCAATTCCGTAGGGATTGTGGTGATTATATCCCTCTTCATCGGAGGTATCCTGACCATCCAGCTGGCCTATAACCTGATGAATCCCCTTCTCCCGGTGTACCTGATTGGTTTGGGAACCCGCGATACCCTGATCCTGGAATTCTCCTCCACCATTCTCGCGTTGATTCTGGCCGGGAAAATCGGGTCGAACATCACCTCTGAAATAGGGAGTATGAAAGTGACCGAACAAATCGACACGCTGGAGGTGATGGGAGTCAACTCCATCAGTTACCTGATTTTGCCGAAGATCGTAGCGGTGGTATTTATCTTCCCCTTTCTGGTGATTCTCAGCATTTTCTTTGGTTTGCTGGGAGGGCTCATCGTGGGGCCGTTTACGGGTGTGGTGTCCCTGACCGATTATATTGACGGGATACGCTACCTTTTTGTGCCTTATTATGTCACCTTCACCCTGATCAAGTCGGTTTTTTTCGGTTTTCTGGTAGCTTCGGTTCCTGCCTATTATGGTTATTTTGTCCAGGGGGGCGCCCTTGAAGTCGGAAAAGCCAGCACCAAGGCGGTGGTGAATACCAATATCCTGATCCTTTTGTTCGATTTAGTTTTAACCAGGCTTCTGCTTACCGCATGATTGAAGTAAGAAATATCACCAAGATTTTCGATGGGAAAGCTGCCGTGAAGGATATTTCGATGCAGTTTCCCGAAGGGCAGGCCAATCTGATTATTGGGAGGAGTGGTTCGGGAAAGACGGTTTTGCTCAAGTGCATCCTGGGACTTTATGAGCCCGACAGCGGAGAAATCCTTTACGACGGTCGGAGTTTTACCCGGATGAAATCCGCGGAACGGAAAACAATACGTCGTGAAATGGGAATGGTTTTCCAGGGCGGCGCTCTCTTTGACAGTCTTACCGTAGAACAAAACGTACGTTTTCCCCTCGACATGTTTACTACCAAAACCTCTGCGGAAAAAGCCAACAGGGTCGACTTCTGCCTTGAGCATGTGGACATCAGGGGAGCCAACAAATTATTCCCTTCTGAAATTAGCGGCGGTATGCAGAAAAGGGTGGCCATAGCCCGCGCCATCGCCCTGAATCCCAAATATCTGTTTTGTGATGAGCCCAATTCGGGGCTCGATCCCGAAACCGCCACCCTGATCGATGACCTGATCCTGATGCTCACCAAAGAGTTTAAGATGACTACCATCATCAATACCCATGACATGAACTCCGTTATTCAGATCGGGGAGAGTGTGCTTTTCATTCACCAGGGCGAAAAATGCTGGCAGGGAAACCGGGGAAATATCCTTCATTCGGAAAACAAAATCCTCGAAGATTTCATTTTTGCCAATAAACTCTATGCCCAGATGCGGAGGGAAAAGACCGGGATGATCTGAGCTTCCCGAAAGTATCCGTTACCGGCAGACAGTCAGGAACCTTCCGTCATTTCTTCGGTGACAGGGTGACTACGGGAATGATGATTTCCTCGAGTGAAATCCCCCCATGCTGGAAGGTGTTCCCGAAGTAATTGGCGAAATAGTTATAATTGTTGGGATAGACAAAGAAGTCGTTGTTCTGGGCGAAGATATAACTGGTGCTTACATTCCGTGATGGGAGGAAAGCATCTCTGGGGTTGGTCACCTCGAAAACCTGCTTTGATTTGTAATTGAGGTTTTTTCCCAGTTTATACCTGAGGTTGGTATTGGTTTCCCGGTCGCCGATTACTTTCACGGGGTTGTCCACCCTGATGGTACCGTGGTCGGTGGTGAGAACCATGGTGATGTTCAATGCCGAGAGCGATTTCAGCAGGTCGAGGAGCGAGGAGTGGTTGAACCAGCTTAGGGTGAGGGAGCGGTAAGCTTTTTCGTCGGATGCCAGTTCCCTGATCATCTCCATTTCGGTACGGGCATGAGAAATCATGTCGACAAAGTTGAACACCAGCACCGACAGGTCGTTTTCCTGGACTGCCGTAACCGTTTCCGCAATTTTTTTCCCGCTTTTCAGGTTTGTGACCTTGTCAAAGAAAAGCTTATCCTTTCGTCCGAGGCGGCTCAGCTGTTTCCTGAGCAGTTCCTCCTCATGCTGGTTTTTGTTTCCTTCGTTATCGTCCTCTTCCCACAGAGCGGGAAAGAGTTTTTCTATTTCCGAAGGCATGAGGCCGGCAAACAATGCATTCCGGGCATACATGGTGGCAGTAGGAAGAATGCTGTAATACAGGGTTTCGTCTTCGACCCGGTAATATTCGCCGATGATGGGGCTCAGGGTTCGCCACTGGTCGAAACGGAGGTTGTCAATCACCAGAACAAAGACTTTTTTAGACCTGCTCAGCAAGGGGAATACCTTTTGCCTGAATATGTCGGTTGACATCAGGGGTCTTTCGCCCAGAGGTTTCCCAAACCATCTGGTATAGTTGTCTTTGATAAAGCGGGAAAAAGCCTGGTTGGCCTCGCTTTTCTGAAAGCTGAGGATTTCATCCATGGTTTTGTCATCCGATGTGCTCAGTTCGAGCTCCCAATAGACCAGTTTCCGGTAGAGTTCCGCCCATTCGCCGGGGGTGAGCTGGTCGTTCAGACGGGCTCCTATTTCCCGGAACTGCGACTGATATACCGAGGTGGTCTGGGCTGTGATCAGCCTTTTCTTTTCGATGTTCTTTTTCAGGGAGAGCAAGATCTGTTTGGGATTGACGGGTTTGATGAGGTAGTCGGCGATGCGGGAACCGATGGCTTCGTCCATGATGCTTTCTTCTTCATTCTTGGTGATCATCACCACCGGCACATCGGGATTCAGGGTTTTCATCCTGGCCAGCGTTTCCAGACCACTGAGTCCGGGCATGTTTTCATCGAGGAAAATGATGTCGTAATGGTTCTTTTGCACCAGGTCAAGGGCATCGGTGCCATTGCTGGCGGTATCGACATCATATCCCTTCTCCTTCAGGAAAATGATATGAGGTTTCAGGAGGTCAATTTCGTCATCGGTCCACAGGATGGATATTTTTCTCATCTTACGCTTTTTCTAAGGGGTTAAGATAGTAAAAAAGGGATTCCCGGAAAACGGGTTAACAAACTTTAACCAGCCGGAGGCACTGATCAGGGTTGTCGGGGTTCGGGATAGGCCACTTTGACAAAATCAAGGTATTCAATGATATTTTTCCGTTTCAGGAAAGTCTCATAGTTCCGTGGAGTGATCGCGAAGTGGCGGTAGGTGAGGGTGCCGAGGGGTTCAAAAAGGGTTCGTCTGACAGAAATTTTCCTGTTGTAGAGGGTTGCCGTGGAATCGTCGGGGAATTCCGTGATGCGGATGATGCTCCGGAATCCGTCGAGCGGTTCTTCGTCGATTTTCAGCATGAGATCCCGGAATTCCGATTTGTTGAATTCATTGATCTGATTCAAAAGGTTATCCTTTCTGAAGCCTTCGAGGGGCACGATGAAAAGATAGTGGTGGATTTTTTTCACGTCAGCATCATATGGTCCTGCGTAAGGTGCAGGGGTGGTGACTTCCTGTGAAGGCTCTCCGGGGCTGATCCCGGAAGGAGCGCTGTCAGCGGCGGGGGGCGTCAGGGATTGTCCGGCACTTTGAATATAACGGGTTCTGAAGAATTCGAGGTAGTTGTCGACATCGCCTTTCTGCATCAGTAGTTCCAGGTTTTTCCCGGTAATGATAAAACTCCGGTAGACCCATTGACCCAGATTCCTGAAGAGCGACCTTTCCAGGATGACCTTCCGGAAGTAAGAGAGGCTTTCGGTAAAACCGGGCAGCCCCTGAACGACCAGGAGCTGGTAGTCGCCTGCCTGTTTGAGTTGGAGGGCCAGGTTCCATATCCTGAAGTTATTGCGGTTGAAGTCACTGAACTGTGCGATGACAGGCCTGAGCGACAGGTTTTTGTCCATCACCGCCAGGACATAGCTCTGGGTGGTGTCAACGAAAGAGGAGAAGCGTCCCAGGGTTGCCGGAACATCCACGGTGACGAACCTTCCCCGTTCCTGTAAGAGTTCATCTTCACGCTGTGCCCGGGCCATCAGTTCTTCGGGTGACTCTTCGGGAGCGCCGTCGGGACTGAAATCGGGGCCGATGAAACGGCTGTAATTGGTGAGGTAAAATTTGAGATAATCGGAGGTTGATTTTTCTGAAAGGATTTGCCGGTAATTGGTCGATGAAGCTACGAAATTGACATACCTGGTATTGCTCAGCGTCCTGAAGACTTCAGGCTGTCTGATGATTGCCCTGAAATAGATCAAAGCCTGTTCTTTGTTAACGAGCGACCTTACCAATATCAGATTGTTTGCCGCATCGAGGTTTTCCTCTTCAATGTCGAAGTCCAGTTTAGTATAGTGGTCGAGGTTGTAATTGGCAATGTCAAACTTGAGCCGGTTGACATCGATCCCGGCATTCCGGGGGTAGGCAATGACGAAATAATGGAGCAGGTCGTCATCGTAGCTGAATTTGCCGCCGAATTCGTCGTTTTCAGGCTCGTTCCCCGGTTGCAGTTCGTCGTTCCGGATTTCATCGTGGAGGTATCCCATCTCCACCAGTTTCTGGTAGTCGTCGAGGGTGTTTTCCTCAATGAGGGCCAGGATTTCTTTGGCCAGGGGCGTGGTTTCCGCCTTGGGATAGGAGGAGATATATCCTTTCAGCCCGTTTCCAAAGGATTGCATGTCAGAGAGAACGCCCTCGGCCACGGTATGCATGAAATCGATTTTGGAAAGCAGGAAGGTGTCGGGTTCCAGTTGTTTCATTTGCCTGACCCGGGGAATTATTTCCCGGTATCTTCCTGCCTTATAGCTCCGGAAAGTCTCCTGGTAAATGTTGTTGAGTTCATTTTTCCGGGCTTCCATTTCGGCGAAGAAATTGGGATTTTGCAGGTACCTGGCATATTTGCTGTCGGGGAACCGGCTGATAATCAGGTCGCGGTACCGGTTGGACAAGGCCGTGTTTCCCATCAGATCATATACGTCGTAGAGTTCGAAAAGGGCGGAGAGGAGGTAGATATTTTCAGGATACCGGTTGTTGAGGTCTTCAAAGGTTTCGGCAGAGTGAGGGTAATCGCTGAAGTCGCTTTTGAATATTCTTCCCGCGTTGAAGAGGGCATCTCTGATTTTGTCGTGGGAGATGGCCATCAGGGTGTCGTTGAGCGGCAGGTCCTGGATATAGTAATTTCTTTCAAGGGGATCATCTTCCCTGACCACGGCCCTGGTCGAATCGGCAAGTTCGGCGAATTCCTCCATTTCATCGGAGGAGACGATACTTTTATTTTTGCGTCGCCAGTTGTCTTCCAGTTTCCGTCTTCCCCACCGTTGCTGAAACTGTGCTTTTCCAAAGGAAACAGTCTGTGGATTGTAAAAATACCAGCCTCCTCCCTGGCTGGCGGAACCCATCCCGAAACGGTATTCGTTGGCACGGTAAAAGCCGCGTTCCGACTGTTCCCTTCTGGCGATCAGCTCCTCCTGGCGCTGTTTTTCCTTTACCTGGGCTATCCATTTATCGATCAGTGTGTTGCGTTCGTTCTCGGGCATGAGGGCTAATTTCTGGAGACTGTCCTGAACTTCTACCACGGTAAGGTTTTCAACCAGGCGGGAAAGGCTGGCATGCCGCTGGCTGAGCTGGTCATATCCCGGATAATCCTCGCTGATCACCATGACCGCCGTGTCATAATATGCCTGGGCTTCTTTGTATATCTGATCTTCGAAATAGAGGTCGGCAAGCGTTATGGAAGAATGGGCGAGCTGAAATGAATTGTCGACACTCGAAGAAACTGACTTCCGGTAGTTTTCAATGGCCTGCTGCCGGTCTCCCTCCCGGAAATAGAGGTTGGCGAGGGCGAAATAGATCTGGTCGCGGAATTCGATATTTTTCTCATCGCGCAGCATCTTCCGCAACTCTTTTTTCAGCTTTACGGGATCCCCCTTTCCCGAGAACATGCCGGCAGCGTTGATTCGGGCGTTGAAATCCATCTTGAAAGGGGGATTGTATTTTCTGACTTTCCGGAAAGCTTCGGTGGCTTTGTCCTCATCGCCCGTTTCATGGTAGAGCTGCGCCAACACGTATTGCATCCGGGCTTTCTCTTTCCTGCTGAATCCCTTTTTCATGGCGATATCCAGAAATTTTATCGCTTCCCGGTAATCCTTTTGTTTCATGTACATGTCAGCGGAGGTCCTGGCCAGCTCTTTTTCCAGTTTCCGGGGGAAGAGCTTGTCAGATTGCAACAGTTGGATCAGTTCCGTGGCTTCATTGTACCGCCCCTGCTCACTGTAGCTCCTGATGAGCCAGATCATGGCGTCATATTTGATTTTCTCATCGGGAAACTTCCGGAGAATCAGGGAGAAATTTTCAGAAGCCGACACATAATTGTGCTGGTAGAAATAGGCTTTTCCGATCAGCATATAGCTGTCGTCCACCCATTTGTTGAATTCTTCCCGGCTGGCAAACTGCTGATAACGGCGTGTGCGCTGCTTTTGCCGTTTCGGTTTTTTGGTGATGGAATGGATCTGGATCAGCTTGGTGCCTTTTAACACGGCATTGTCCATGTCGGCCCGTGAGGTGTTGCCCGCTGTTGCATAACTCTCCTTGAAGATGGGGATGACCTGCGTAAAGTCATCTTCCACGCTTTTTTCGATGCGGTCAACGCCTGCCTTCAGGCTCTCCTTTCCGTTGAAGTAGATGTTGTACTTGGAGGTGACATTATGGTAAGCCCGGGATGCCCGTGTGTTTTTCTCGGTGGAGCACCCCGACACCATTCCGGCCAGAATAAAAAGCAGTATTGTATGTAAAAATCCTCTCTTCAAACAGTACCTTGATTTTCCTGTACATTAAACTCTCCTGTTCAGGAAATATTGCATGCGCAGAAAGGAAATTCCTTCCCTCGCCGACGTTGCAATATTACAAAAAAGCCGGTGTTATTTCCGGGTTATGATCACTTTTTTGGTAGCTTCTCGGGTTTCGTTCCTGAGATTGGTTTCCCCGATGATCTTTCCGGCGAGTTCCATAAAGGCGGCACCGGTGACGGTATCGGGCCGTGCCGCTGCTGGAGTTCCTTCATCTCCGCCTTCCCTGATGCTCTGGACCAGTGGAATTTGCCCCAGCAATACCAGCCCCAGGTTGTCGGCGAGTCTTTTCCCCCCTTCTTTCCCAAAGATGTAGTATTTGTTTCCGGGGAGTTCCGCAGGGGTGAACCACGACATGTTTTCGACAATTCCCAGGACGGGCACGTCAATTGATTTGCTCTGGAACATGTTGACCCCCTTCAGGGCGTCGGCAAGGGCCACATCCTGCGGTGTGGTAACAATGATAACCCCGGTAACCGGGATAGTCTGCACCAGGGTGAGGTGAATGTCGGAAGTTCCCGGAGGAAGGTCTATCAGCAGGTAATCCAACGCTCCCCAGTCACCGTCGGCGATCAGCTGCTTCAGGGCGTTGGAAGCCATGGGTCCCCGCCAGATCAAAGCACTTTCGGGGGCCACGAAAAAGCCGATGGAGAGAAATTTCACGCCGAATTTCTCCACCGGAACGATCAAGTCGCGGCTCCCTTCTTTTCTGGCCTGCGGCCTCACATCTTCGGTGCCAAACATTTTAGGGATGGAAGGGCCGAAAATATCGGCATCGACCAGTCCCACCGAAGCTCCGGTATTGGCAAGGGCCACCGCCAGGTTGACGGCAACGGTCGATTTACCCACTCCTCCCTTTCCGGAAGCTACGGCGAGGATGTTTTTCACACCGGGAAGCAACGGCCTTTCCATGTCGTGGATGTATTTCACGGCAATGTTGCCCTTGATTTCTGCCTCTCCCCCCAGATAACGGGTAATTGCCTCCTCACATGAGGCGACCAGCGCGGAAATGGCCGGATCATCGGAACGCTGGAATACCAGCGTGAAGTTGATACGTTGGCCGGCGATCCTGATTTCCTGAACCATGTTCAGCGTTACGACATCCTCGTTGCTGCCTGGATATTTAACGGACCTTAATGCATCGGTGACATTTTTGGGTACGATCATTTTCCTTGGAATCTCATTCATAATATTCTGTAAGTTCTAATTGTTGTCGTTTAAAATTCTTTCTTCTCAATTCCCGGTTCTTTCAAAGGATTCCAGAAAACTTCGCTGAAATTGACGATCTGGTCATTGATGACGGTTAAGCCTTCGTTTTCAAGCAATTCCCGCATGGTTTCCGGTGTGGCGAAATGATGTTTTCCGGTAAGCATACCGTTTCTGTTAACCACCCTGTGTGCAGGAATGAAAAAGGGAAGGTGGCGGGATGCATTCATGGCCCATCCCACCAGCCGGGCGCTGCCTCGGGATCCGATACAGGAAGCGATGGCCCCGTAAGAGGTGACCCTTCCTGCCGGAATCTTTTTCACAATCTCATATATGTCAGCGTACAGGTCGTTCATTGTTCAGTTTAGTTACGGGCACTCCGGCCAAAACTGCGATAGGGGTCCTTTTCAAACTCCTCCCCGGGTTCGATCAGGGGAACCCAACACCCGGGTGCAAAAGCCAGGTATTTGATGGGAATTCCCCGTTCGAGCCACTGTTTTTCGTAAAATGTCCTGATCGACAATGTTTCATCGGGTATTTCCGATGCATACAGATCACTGGTTTGCGCCAAGACGCTGAAATGGTTCAGTTGGACCAGACGGGAAGTGTATGCGAAGAGAAATGCGGAATCGGTTTTCAGGTGGATGATCCCGCCAGGTTGCAGAAAGGAGGAGTAAATGTCCAGAAACCGGGTGGATGTGAGTCTTTTCCTGCTGTTTTTCATCTGCGGATCGGGGAAGGTCAGCCAGATTTCGCTGATTTCCCCGGGAGAGAAAAGATGAACGCAATTTTCGATTTTGGTTCTGACAAAAGCCACGTTGTGCAGGTTGTTGACCAGTGCCTGCCGTGCCCCGGTATACATTCTGGCTCCCTTGATGTCAACGCCGATGAAATTCTTCATGGGGAACCTTTCCGCCAGGGTCACCGCATATTCTCCCTTGCCGCACCCGAATTCTGCCACGATGGGATGGTCATTCAGGAAAAAACGATCCTTCCACATTCCTTTTAACGGAAAACCCTCCTCTGTCATTTCCTCGAATGAAGGCTGGAAGACATTTCTGAAATGCGCCATTTCGGCAAATTTGGCTAGTTTATTCTTTCCCACGCCGGATACGTTAATTGACTTTTTCGATTCTGATCCCGATATCGGTGATTCCTTTCAGATCTGCCGGGCGCATGCCGTGTTTTATGTGGATGGCGTAAACGCCTGATTCGGGGAAATAAACATTCCGCCTGTAAATAAACTGGTTGTCATAAGTCCCGCTGATTCCTCTTCCCAGCCATTTCCCTGCCGGTGTGGCCAGGGTTACCTGCACCGTATCAACGATTGCCTTCCCTGATGGGGGAACGATGGTTACGAAAAGCCACAGGTTGCTGAACGGATAAGAGCGGTCGTTCCTGACATTGAAATAGATGTTGTTGTTCTGGTTCGTTCGGGCAATGCTGAAGGAGAAAGTTTGCGCTGAATCAGCAGCCCAACTATTTCCGGGGATGGTATGGTAATCGTCGATGACCCTTCGGGGATCGCAGGACAGGAATACTACGGCCATCATAAACCACATCAGGAAAAGCGCCGGACCGGTTTTCATCGGGGACCCCTCCTGAAGTTCGTTTTTTTGGGATTTTTTTTCCTTCTGCGCATGGAATTCGATTTATCGAACCGGTTAATGCTTCCCTGACCTGCCATGTTCTGGAAGGTTTCCTTTGCATCGTGTGACGGGGCTGTTATTTCGACCGAAGTTTTATCGGCCCGTTTCCCGGCATTGTTGAGTCTGAGGATTTCCTTCACCTTGCTTACCGGAATGGGGATCAGGCTGGTGGCTGTTTCGCTGTTTTGTTGGGAATACCAGTAAATCCCCCCGAGAATATCGGCTTTTTGAAAAATAAACCTGCCTTTTTCCGTTTCCAGGGGTATGTTGGTAGGCGGAAATTCACGCTGGGCATCGAGGTAGGTGTCCACTTCGAAATTCAGGCAGCATTTTAGTTTTCCGCATTGTCCGGCAAGTTTCTGGGGATTCATGGATAAGTCCTGGTACCGTGCCGAATTGGTAGTGACGGAGATAAAACTACTGATCCATGTAGAGCAGCAGAGTTCCCGCCCGCAAGGCCCGATTCCGCCGATGCGGCCTGCTTCTTGCCGGGCACCGATCTGTTTCATCTCGACGCGGATATGAAACTGGTCAGCAAGGATCCTGATGAGCTGGCGGAAATCCACACGCTCATCGGCGATATAGTAAAAAATAGCCTTGGTCTTGTCGCCCTGGTATTCGACGTCCCCGATTTTCATGTTCAGTTTCAGGTCAGCCGCTATTTGGCGTGATTTAATCATCGTGGTATGTTCCTGCAGGATAGCCTCCCTCCATTTGTCGATATCGGCAGGTTTCGCCAGGCGGTATATTTTGCGGAAATCCCCGTTGATGAAAGATACTTTGTGTTTCTTCATCTGTTCGAAGACAAGATCGCCCGTGAGCGATACCACACCAATGTCATGCCCCGGATTGGCTTCCACAGCCACCAGATCTCCCGGAATGAGCTTGAGATCGTTGACATTCCTGAAGTAGTCCCTGCGTGTGTTCTTGAATCTGACCTCAATGATCTGACACGGGTTCAGAACATTGGGAACATCATGAAGCCAGTCGGTTATCCCCAGTTTCGAACAGACCCGGGCTTTATTCTTACATACACCTCTATCTATGCATTCTATATTCTTCATAGTTTCCTTTTTACAGGCACAGCCATTCGCAAAGGGGTTTTCTGCTCCCTGCGCCGGTACAAAATTAATAATAAACTGATGTCAGTAAACAGTTTTGCCTCAAAACAACCTGACATTCCGGGGGCCTTTCAAAGGGTCACCCCGAAGAAAAAAACGTTCCGGGGGATTACTTTCTGATTAGCCTGACCACTTTCAGCAGGGAATCTGTGAAAATGATTTTGTCATTTCCGTTCATGGCGATGTGCTTGTATCCCTCTTCGAAAACCTGTTTCAGGGGAATGACATTTCTTTCGTTGATGAAGGGGGAAAACTTGATCCCGAAATTGCGTTCTTCGCGGTTCAGGTAGTTCAGGGCTGGTTTGCCGAAATTCATCATAAAATACTCCCTGACCAACTGAAGGGCGTAGAGGAAGAATTCTTTCTGGCGTTCCCGGCCCAGGTCGGCGAGTTCCTCAGCCAGGTTCAGCAGTTCAATGATACGGGCAGCGTATGAGAACCGCATGATTTTTTGAAAGGTCTCGAAGAAGAAGCGTTTATCTTCTCCGGGGTTGGCATAATCAAGGGCTTTGAGATAACTTCCGCCTGCACGGTGTACCATTTCGGCAATGGTCTCTGTATCGAAGCGTTCCTGTCTGAGAAGCTCATTTTGCAGGTCCTGATCGCTGATTCCCGGTACCCTGATGATCTGGGTGCGCGAAAGGATGGTGGGAAGGATTGACTCTTCATCTTCGGTAACCAGCAGGAAGAGGGTTTTTGCAGGCGGCTCCTCGATCATTTTCAGGAGTTTGTTGGCGCAGGCAGAATGCATTTTTTCAGGGAGCCAGATAATCATGACCTTGAATTCAGCCTCGAAGGATTTGATATTCAGTTTCCGTAGGATCGATTCGCTTTCATGGGTGTAAATGATTCCCTGGGCATTATCCGCTTCAATGGCATCCATCCATTGGTTCAGCGTGAAATAGGGCGATTGCAGGACAATATCCCTCCACTGGGAGATGAAGTCATCGGAAAAGGGTTTCTGCACGTTTTTTTTACTGAAAACCGGGAAGACAAAATGGAGGTCGGGATGCTGGAGTTTTCCGTACTTCCGGCACGAGGGGCAAACTCCGCAACTCTCATTCCCATCCCGGTTTTGGCAGGAGATGTACTGGGCATAGGCAATGGCGAGCCCCAGTTTACCGGTGCCTTCAGGCCCTGAAAAAAGCTGTGCATGGCTGATCCGCTCTTCGGAAACCGATCTGACCAGCCGTTCCTTGATTTTCCCCTGTCCGACAATATCCCTGAAAAACATCTGCTTATAAGATTGGGAGGCTTCCGGAAAATCCGGAAATTCCGCGACGCTCAAAAATAGCAGTTTCCTCTGAATATTGATAGGTTATTTGATCATTAAATACTGAAAAGCTTCGGGTGCAGAAACTTCTGAATCATATGTTTTTGATTACCTTTGATCAGAAAATTATCTAAATATCAGGTTTTATGCAAACAATACATTCTTACGATTTTACAGGGAAAAAAGCGTTGATCAGGGTAGATTTCAATGTTCCCCTGGATGAAAATTTTGTAATTACGGATGATACGCGTATTCGTGCAGCGTTGCCTACGATCAGGAAGGTCATGACAGGGGGTGGATCGCCGGTGATCATGTCGCATTTCGGACGGCCGAAGGCCGGGCCGGAGGATAAGTTTTCGATGCGTCATCTTGTGGGGCATCTGAGTGCTTTGTTAGGGGTTGAAGTCAAGCTGGCCCCTGACTGTATCGGCGAAGAGGTAAAAGAGATGTGCCTTGCCCTGAAACCCGGGGAAGTGCTTCTTCTGGAAAATCTCCGTTTTCATAAGGGAGAAGAGAAGGGTGATGTCGAATTTGCGCGTCAGTTGGCTGACAACGGGGATTGCTGGATCAATGACGCTTTTGGGACCGCCCATAGGGCGCATGCCTCCACAGCTGTCATGGCGCAGTTCTTCCCCGAAGACAAGATGTTCGGGTATCTGATAGAGAGTGAACTGGAAAGTCTCGACAAGGTGCTGAAAAGCCCCCAAAGACCTCTGACAGCCATCATGGGCGGCGCCAAAGTCTCCACAAAGATCACCATCATCGAGAATCTGCTTGGGAAAGTGGATAACTTGATATTGGGAGGGGGGATGACTTTCACCTTTGTAAAAGCCAGAGGTGGCAAGATCGGCAATTCCCTGTGCGAGGACGAATTCCTTGAAACCGCCCTGCGTATTGAGCAGACTGCGAAAGAAAAGGGGGTTAACATCATCATGGCCTCCGATGTGGTGGCTGCGGATGCTTTTTCGAACGATGCCAATACAATGGTGTGCAAAGCCGGTGAAATTCCCGAAGGATGGATGGGACTGGATGCCGGCCCTGAATCCATTGCCTATTTCAGGGAGGTCATCGGAAAATCAGGCACTATTTTGTGGAACGGCCCCGTAGGTGTCTTTGAGATGGAAAAATTTGCCGCCGGATCCATAGCCGTTGGCCAGGCCATTGTCGATGCCACCTCCAAAGGAGGTTTTTCCCTGGTGGGTGGCGGAGATTCCGTGGCTTGTGTCAACCAGTTCGGTTTTTCCGAAGGGGTTTCTTACATCTCCACCGCCGGCGGTGCGCTCCTGGAATACCTCGAGGGGCGGGAACTTCCCGGCGTAGCTGCCGTTAGGGGAAACTAACTCCTTTTTCCGAACCATATCCTGAAAATGACGTTTCATCAGTTGATAAATTTCATTAGCCATAACAACTTAATTTAAAATTACCACGCTGAAGAAAATTAAACTTCCGGCGTATCTTGTTAAAGAGGTTGTTCCAAATCCGGGACAACCTCTTTATATTTGGAGAAAATCTGTTTGTGATGAGAAAAGAGAACGTTTTCATTTTTTTAACCGCTGTATTGCTGGCATTGATGCCGGGCTGTAAGACAGGCAAACAAGAAGTGATGAGTGAATTTTTAATCACCGATGGCTGGGAATTCCGCCAGGCGGGGGAGACGGAATGGCTTCCGGCGACCGTTCCCGGCACTGTGCATACCGACCTGATGGCCAATGGGAAAATCGAAGATCCTTACTTTCGTCTGAATGAGCACCAGGTGCAATGGGTTGACAAGGTGGACTGGGAATACCGCACCCACTTTGATGTTGCTCCGGAATTGCTGGCCATGGACAGGGTGGTTCTTCATTTCCGGGGACTGGATACGTATGCCGAAGTGAAGGTCAACGGCTATGAAGTTTTAAAAGCTGACAACATGTTCCGGGAATGGACGGCTGATGTGAAAGCCGTATTGAAGGAAGGAGAGAATGAGCTTTTCATTCTTTTCCGTTCTCCCATTACCGAAGGGATAAAAAAATACGATGCCTATCCCTATGTGATTCCGGTGTCGGGCAATGACCTGGCGGAGATCGGCCAGGTGGAAGGGGGCAAAATGGTAAGTGTCTTTACCCGCAAGGCCGGATATCATTTTGGCTGGGACTGGGGGCCCAGGCTGGTCACCAGCGGTATATGGCGTCCTGTGCTGCTGAAAGCGTGGAAGGATGCCCGCATTACAGACCTTCACTTTGAACAGCTCAGCGTGGGTGCTGACAAAGCCTCTTTCAACGCTCTCTTTGAAATTGAAGCGGAGGAAGATGGCCTTGCGGAAGTGCGTGTCGAAAACGACGGCAACCTGCTGGCTTCGGCCCAGGTAAACCTGATGGCAGGAATTAACAGTTACTCCGTCGGCTTTGAGATCGTCAATCCGCGGCTCTGGTGGACCAACGGATTGGGAGAACCTTATTTGTATAACCTCACGGGAACACTGAAGGTTAACGGCATCGTATCGGAGGAAAGCAAAAGGATAGGGATCCGTACCCTGGAACTGGTCAGGGAAAAGGATGACAAGGGGACCACCTTTTATTTTAAACTGAATGGTGTTCCGGTTTTCATGAAGGGTGTCAATTACATTCCCAACGACATGTTCCTGCCGAGGGTAACAGAGGAGAATTACCGCAAGGTGGTCCGTACGGCGAAGGTGTCGAACATGAATATGTTCCGGATATGGGGCGGGGGTGTCTACGAAGAGGATCTCTTTTATGACCTGTGCGATGAGGCGGGCATTCTGGTATGGCAGGATTTCATGTTTGCCTGCGCCATGTTTCCGGGTGATTCCCTTTTCCTGGAGAATGTGCGGCGGGAGGCCATTGACAACGTGAAAAGGTTGCGTACCCATCCCAGCATAGGTTTGTGGTGCGGGAACAATGAGATTCTCATCGCCTGGCACAACTGGGGTTGGAAAAAGGCTGAAGAAGCCAAAAACCAGGAAAATGCGGATAAGATCTGGAAAGCCTATGCCGATATTTTTCATGATGTCCTGCCGCGCGTGGTCAGCGAACTGGATCCGTCGAGGAGTTACTGGTCATCGAGCCCCTCTTCGGGAACGGGAATTGTTCCTGACCTGGTGAACGGGGATGAACATTACTGGGGCGTCTGGTGGGGCAAGGAACCCTTTGAGAACTATGCCACCCACATGGCTCGATTCATGAGCGAATACGGCTTCCAATCCTTCCCCGAAATGTCAACGGTCCGCAAATATGCCCTGCCCGAAGATTATGATATCTATTCCGAGGTGATGAAATCGCATCAGCGCTCTTCGATCGGAAACGAAACCATTGAATACTATCTGCTCAAAGAATACGACCAGCCGAAGGATTTCGAATCGTTCCTGTATGTGAATCATGTTTTACAGGCCGAAGGGATCAAATTCGGACTGGAGGGTCACCGCCGGGCAATGCCGTATAACATGGGCAGCCTCTATTGGCAGATTAATGACGTGTGGCCGGTGGCATCCTGGAGCTCGACGGATTATTACCAGAAATGGAAAGCCCTTCAGTATTTTGTGAAGAAAGGATTTGAACCCCTTCTCGTATCTCCTTATAAAGAAGGAACCGAAGTAAAAGTTGCGGTTATCAATGATCATCTGACTGAGAAACAGGGATTGCTGAAACTCAGTCTCCTCGATTTTGAAGGAAAGGCACTCCGTAATTATGATGCCGAAGTCACCATCCCTGCCAATTCCAGTACGCTGGTATTTTCCGAAAACCAGGAAAAATTTATTGGAGGCGGGGATCCCGGAAGTGTTTTCCTGTTGGCGGAACTGGTTGCGGGAAACCAGGTGCTTTCATCGAATGCACTCTTTTTCAAACCCTTCAAGGAGCTGAACCTGCCTGACGCCCATGTGGAATATTCCCTTGAAAAAACGGACGGCGGCTTTGATATCACCCTGTCTTCAAATACCCTGGCCCGGAATGTCTATCTGCAAACTGGGGATGAGGAAGGTTTCTTTTCAGACAACTACTTTGATTTGATACCCGGCCGTCAGGTGAAAATCCACCTGGAGACCGGTTTGCCGGAAGTGGAACTGAAGCAGGTGCTCACCCTGCGGACGATGGAAGATGCCTTTTAAGCGTGGTTCTAAAAACGGAACTGACATAAAAAGGTAAAGGCAATTCGGTTTTCATCGAAATATGTAATATCTTTGTATTACTTCACGTCAGATATAGATCTGACATTGTGTGTTTGGGGGTTAACATTTGAAAAAGGGGAGCTGTTGAGCTCCTCTTTTTTTCTTTAACGGGGCGGATTAGTATTTTTTACTTATGCCGGCCATTTTCCCCGGGGTAGCTTCTTCGACGGGGATGAGTGTAAAGGTGTATTCGTAATTCCGTCCCGTGGGGAAGCGATATTTTTCGAGAGGCAGGGATCCCCAGCTGTCGACTCCGCCGACACCCCGCTGACCGAGATCGATGTTCCAGCGAACCAAGCTCCGGGGTTTTACGTCGGTGGCATGTTTCTGTTCCTTTTCAATGGGGCCGTAATCCATGCCGCTGCGGGCGTCGAAATCCTGTGACAGGTAAGGCATGGCGGTCATTTCAAATCCTTCTCCGGGTGTGTTGCTGACGGCCATCCATCCCGTGCCTGCGGCATTGGTAAGGGCTGCCCAGCGGACGTGGGTTTTGTTGCCGTTTTCCTGAGGCCTGACATAAGGAACCATCTGGTCGGCTGCATTTCCGGAATAAAGGCCCACGAAGGCCGATACGTTGCGGTCATTGTAATTCTCATGGGGTCCCCGGCCGAAATAGGTCAGCTGATCGAATTCCGCCGGAAGGCAAAGGACCATGCCTACACGGGGAATGTCTGATTTTTCATTCCCTGACGCTTCCAGGATATTGGTGAACCTGACGGAACCATCGCCTTGCACTGTGTACCGTGTGGTAAAGGAGGAGGAGGTTTCTGAGAGGTCCCAGACGGCGGTGACCGAATAGCTGCCATTGTCGTTTTTTGTGGTGGTCAGATTCCGGAGTTGGGGATTCAGAGTCGCCTTTTTCCAGTTGATATTGCGAATGGGCATCCGGTTGCCGAAGTCGTTGTCAGTCGGGGCCCGCCAGAAATCGGGTTTCGGGCCGTAACCCTGCAGGATCAGTTCAGCGCCTTTGTAGAGGTAGCTGGTTAGTCTGCCCTCTTGCTTGCTGAAGGTGGCCTTGAAATCTTTACCGGTGAAAATAAGGGTGTTTTCGTTTTCTTCGAAATTAAGACTTCCGCCGGGAGTTGCAATCTCCCTCTTTTTATATCCCGGAAGCCTGATTTGTTCATGTGCGACCAGGTGATTTGTGGGGATTCCCGGGGAGGCATGACGGGTGCGGGCCTCCAGGAGGAGGAAATATTCGGTGCCCGGCTCCGTGCCGATTCCCTGAAGGTCAATTTCAGTAACCCCTCCGGAGTGTGGAGGAATGTCAAGCCGGGGGATTTCCAGGTTTTTCAGGATCTTTCCTTCAGCCATCACGGAGGCTTCGATCCTGAACTCTCCCAGGGAGGTGAAGTCATAGAGGTTCTCGACCTGGATGCGGGCCACCTGGTCGCGGTAACGAAGCAGCCTGAAATTGATCCATTCGTGGCCCTTTTTGACTTCCGCCAGTTCGGGCTGGGGGGTGCGGTCGGCGTATACGATGCCGTTGATCAGGAAGTTGCCGTCGCTGGGCATTCCGGTACCGTAATCCCCGCCGTAGGCATAGAAACGTTTGCCGTCGCTGCCGGTTTTCCAGAGGCCCTGGTCCACCCAGTCCCAGATGAATCCTCCCTGCAGTTGTGGATACCTTTCGATGATATCCCAGTAATCCTGGAAGTTACCCCCGCTGTTTCCCATGGCGTGGTTGTATTCCGAAGGGATAAAGGGGCGGTCGAGCACCCTTTGTCCGAACCATTCAAAGGTTTGGGGATCGGGGTACTGGGGCACGATGATGTCGCTGTTCCAGTCAAATTCCAGGGCAAAGCGGCTGCCAATTTCGGTCCGTTCATATTGTACCGGCCTGCCGGTGCGGTCATGGGCTTTCATGGCCCTGTATCCGGCATAGAAGTTGACGCCGTTGCCAGCTTCGTTTCCCATGCTCCAAATGATCACCGAAGGGTGGTTCTTGTCGCGCTGCACAAGGCGCACCATCCTGTCGACATGGGCATGTTCCCAGTCGGGATCTTTGGCCAGTGACCGCTCGCCGTAATAAAGACCGTGCGATTCTATGTTGGCCTCGTCGACGAGGTAAATGCCGTATTCGTCACACAACTCCTGCCACCGTTCAGGCTGGGGATAATGGCTCGTGCGCACGGCATTGATGTTGTTCTGCTTCATCAAGAGGATATCCTTCATCATCAGTTCTTCGGTCACTACATGGCCCGTTTCAGGATTGTGCTCCTGCATGTTCACCCCCTTGAGGGTTATGGGCACCCCGTTGATCAGGAGAAGTCCCCGTTTGATTTCCACACTCCGGAAGCCGATTTTTGTGGTGATGGTTTCCAGGAGGGTCCCGTTTGCATCGCGCAGGGAGAGGGTCAACTCGTAAAGGTTGGGAAATTCGGCACTCCAGGGTTTGATCCCGGTGAGTGGCATATGGTTCTGCAAAACCTTGTCAAAATCGACTTCCGCTTCTCCAAGGTCGGCCACCTCAACCATTTTCCCCACAGTTAACAATGGATGCCCGTTTTCGGAAAGTACCACATCGATCGTCCCCCAGTGAGGGTTGGTATTGCGGTTCTGTAATGAAACATAAATCCTGAGGATGCCGTTCCTGTAAACCTCATCGAGGGTGGAGACCACTTCAAAGTCACGGATGTGCAATTTCGGACGGCTGTATACCTCCACACTTCTTTCGATGCCGCTCATCCGCCAGAAGTCCTGGCATTCGAGGTAACTTGCCGTGCTCCAGCGATATACTTCCAGGGCCACGGTGTTTTTCTTCCCCGGGATGACATACGGAGTGATGTTGAATTCCGCGGGGAGTTTGCTCCCTTCGCTATAGCCTGCTTTTTGCCCGTTGACCCAGATGTAAAAGGCCGATTTCACCGATCCCAGGTAAATATAGGTCTCCCGGCCCTCCCAGCTTGCCGGAACCGTGAAGTCACGGCGGTAGGATGCCACGGGATTGTAAGTCAGGGGCACTTTCGGAGGTTCCGGTCCATTGCGGAATTCTGTGATCGGGGTGCGGGCATCGGCAAACTCATAAGGGTGATTCACATAAATCGGAACGTCATGCCCTTCCATTTCCCAGTTGGCGGGAACGGGGATCTCTTTCCAGCGTCGTACGCTGAAGGAAGGGAGGTAAAACTTTCCGGGCCGGGTGTCAGGATTGTGCGATAGCTTGAATTTCCACATCCCGTTGAGAGAAAGCTTGTAGGTTTCTCCTTCCGGGGAAACAGGGGTGAAAGCGGCCCTGCCTTTCTCCTTGTTTATGCCGGTCACCGCGGGGTTCTGCCATTCGGGGGTCTCTTGCGCCACCGCCATTCCTCCCGTGAGGAGTATCAGAAATCCTGCCGAAAGGGCAAGGAATTGTGCTGAAATAAAACTTTTCTTCATGGTGGTAGGTATTGTTTTTTTAGGTGTTGAAATCCGGTAAGTGGTCTGGTTGATCAGGTAACCCTCCTCATGAGATCATTGCCCTGTCAGGAGGGCGCGGACGATCAGCAGGTCGGAAGGCCAGGTGATTTTAATGTTTTCCCGGTTTCCCTGGGCCAGACGGATGGTCTCTCCGCTCTTTTCCAGTACCGAGGCGTCATCGGTAAATTCTGGAAGGTAATCCTGTGCATAAGCTTTTTTGATCAGGGGGATCCGGAAGGTTTGCGGGGTCTGGATCAGGAAGAGTTTGTCCCGGTCAAGCGGGTGGCTTGACATTCGGTCACTCCACCGCACCGACTCAGTGACGGGAACCACG